>Ga0137403_10000257_pt1 | contig 67748 bp, 40 predicted proteins | sample CZOMad2_1_16fung_FD_122057 | JGI IMG/M metagenome (GOLD analysis project Ga0137403, IMG submission 122057) | Vadose zone soil fungal communities from Angelo Coast Range Reserve, California, USA - CZOMad2_1_16fungal (Hybrid Assembly) | ecosystem: Environmental > Terrestrial > Soil > Vadose zone...
GGGCTCGGTCGGTTTCGCCGCGAGCTTTATTTCCGGATCATCGGCGTTTGCATAAAGCTGCCGCCGCTGCGCGAACGAAAGGAAGACATCGCTGCGTTGGCGGAATACTTCCTCGAGAAGCATGCCGTGGAAGCGGGAAAGCGGACACCTGTATTGAGCCCGGATGAAGAGGAACTTCTTCGAATGCATGACTGGCCGGGCAATATTAGGGAGCTCGGAAATCTTGCGAGGAAAGTCGTGGCGCTCGGGCAAGCACGGTTGGCGATGAGCGAACTAAAGCGAGTCGCGCCGGTGCAAGGGAAAACGATGGAGCTGGCAAGGAACGAGTCGCTGAAAGTGGTTGCGAAGGAAGCGGCGCGCGTGGCGGAACGCGACTTGATTTTGAGGGCGCTCGAAAGAACGCACTGGAATCGCAAGCAGGCAGCAAGAGAATTGCAGGTCAGTTATAAGGCTTTGCTGTATAAAATAAAGCAAATGGACGTAGACGGGGCTCAGTTCAAGAAGGTGCAGGGAGACGACTGATGAGAGCGTTGTTATGGATCGGGCTTGGGACCATGTTGGCCGGAGGGAGTCTGCCGGCGCAGGACGCCGCGAAGGCTGAGAGTAAAGCGACACAAGCGCAAACGGCGGCAACGGCGGCGACGACGGATGCAAGTTATAAAATTGGGCCCCAAGACGTGCTGCGAATTGACGTATGGAAAGAACCGGAGATTTCGAGATCAGTTCCGGTGCGGCCGGACGGCAAGGTTTCGCTTCCGTTGCTGAATGACGTGCAAGCTGCGGGGCTGACGGCCATGGAGCTCGCGAACGTGATCACGGAAGGGCTTAAGAAATTCATGAACAGCCCGCAGGTGACAGTGGGCGTGTCTGAAATCAACAGCCGGAGAGTGTATGTGACCGGTGAAGTGACACGGCCAGGTGCGTTTCCGTTGCTGCCGAATATGACCGTCCTGCAGGCCCTTACGAGCTCGGGCGGATTCACGCAGTTTGCACGGATCAAGAGCATTTATGTTTTGCGGACCGAAGGCGGCAAGCAGGTGAAGCATACGTTCAACTACAAAGACGTGGTCAGCGGGAAAAGACCTGAAGACAACATTATTCTGCAGCCTGGCGATACAATCGTGGTGCCCTAGGTAAGCTTATGAAGAAACAGCAAAGATATAAGAAGGTCTTTGTTTTAGCGGTGGCGTGGCTGTGTCTCGCAAGCGCGGGACTGGCGCAAGATCCACAGACTCCTCAGGGGGCAGAGAAACCAAAACCGGCGGCAAGGACATACGGACCGATCGGAAGCGGAGACGAGGACCAGAACCCGGCGCCTGATACCTTGCAACCTGATGATCGACCGCTGACCGGGCTCCAACAGCTGACGGTGGGAACTCAGATGGAGAGGCACAGCTATTGGGTTCCGGGCGTTTCTTATTACAACTTTATCCAGTCGAATGGAGCTTCTCAGGGTGGCGGAAGCGGCTGGAATTCGACGAGTTACCTGGGCGGAGACTTGAGCCTGCTCGAAAACTGGAGCCGGTCTAAACTGGCAGTGAATTATTCCGGTGGCGGAAACTTCTCAACCGATTCCTCGGTCGGAAACGGATGGTTCCAACAGTTGGGAGCGACACAGACGGTCAATTGGGAGCGCGTGCAACTGACGCTGTTAGACCAATTCGCCTATCTTCCGCAATCGCAATTTGGGTTTGGAGCCGGTACCTCGCTGTCGCAGCCGGGTATCGGAGGATCGCTGGGAGTGGGATCGCCCGGGATCGGCGGCGGACTAGACCCCTCACAATCGATCTTCTCGGCCGTCGGTCCGCGGTACTCGAATAGTTTCGGCACGCAGATGAATTACCTGCTATCGAAGAGAAGTTCGGTGACGATCGGCGGGCTCATTGGCATCCTGCGATTTACGGAGCCAGGGAATATCGAAAGCAATAACTACCTCGGAAATGCCGGCTATAACTATCAGATTACGCGCGAGGACACGATTGGAGTGGTCTATCGGTTTAGCTCCTTTCATTACCTGGGATTTCCCCAAGCGATTGGCGACCACACGATCCAGGCAGCGTACGGGCGGAAAATCACGGGACGAATGGCGCTACAGCTCACAGGCGGCCCGGAGATTACCTATTTTCGAGTGCCAGAAGGCGGGAGTACCAAAACCCGGCACGTATCCGGGGCGGCTGGCGGGACGCTTACCTACGTCATTCCGCAAGGCAGCGTTTCCTTCGGTTACAATCACGGGCTGACCTCCGGTAGCGGCGTGCTTCTTGGCGCGACTACAGATCAGCTGACAGTGTCTGCATCGAGAAAGGTTACGCGTGTATGGAGCGGGGATGCGCATATCGGTTTTTCGCGCAATCGCCCGGCCGAGAGCGCGCAAGGCGTGAGTAACCCGAGTTACAACGCGGTCTATGCGGGCGCTGCCGTGGCGCGCCCTCTAGGACGGAACGCCAGTTTTTCACTTGGCTATACTGCCTTCGAAACATTGAACAACGCCGGCCAAGCCAGTTTCACGACGCATCAGATTTCGGTTGGAGTGAGCTGGCATACGCGGCCATTTGTGTTGCACTAAGAGATCGGCAGACCAGCTCGCGGAGAACGACAAAGAAGAGTCTACGGAGACGACGACAAGACTATGTACAAGAGTTTCTTTGGGCTGAAAGAAAACCCGTTCAACGTCAATCCGGACCCGCGGTATCTGTTTCTGACCAAGCAGATCGAAGAAGCGCTCTCTGGGTTGATGTACGGCATACAAACCCGCAAGGGATTCATCACGCTGACCGGCGAAGTGGGAACCGGAAAGACGACGCTGGTGAACCGGCTGCTGGACTGGCTGCATTTGCGGCGGACGAAAACGGCGTTTTTGTTTAATTCTCGAATGAACTCCAGCCAGCTGTTTGATTTCATCCTGGCGGAGTTCGATATTCCGTGCGATAACCGGTCAAAAAGCCAACAGTTGATGAAGCTGAATCACTGGCTGCTGGAAAGATATCGCGCCGGCGAAGCGGCAGTGTTGATTGTGGATGAAGCACAAAATCTGACGTTCCCGGTACTGGAAGAAATCCGTCTGCTGACGAACCTGGAGACTTCGACCGAGAAACTGCTGCAGATCGTGCTCTCCGGGCAGCCTGAACTCGAAGACAAGCTAAAGTTGCCGCAGCTGCGGCAATTGAGGCAACGCATCACACTGCGCTGCAGGACGATGCCCATGACCAACGAGCAGACGCATGACTACATTCAGGAGCGCTTGCGCATCGCGGGTGCAGCGCCGCAATCCACTATATTTTCGGCCAAAGCGATGGACACAATCCATCTCTATTCGATGGGTATCCCTCGCGTGATCAACCTGTTGTGCGAGCATGCGCTCATCAATTCGTTTGTGGACCAGGTACAGGTTGTCGAACCGAAGGTTATCGAAGATGTGGCGCGGGAATTTCAATTGGACGAAGTCGAACCGATCGCACCGCCCGTGACTACCCGTCCAGACGCGGACGTGTTTCAGTCGGAAGCGTTCATCCAGAACCTCGGTGAAGCACTGTCGCGTTTCCGCATGAGCCCGCACGTTCCCTCTTCAACGCGGGAACGGAAGTAGAAGAAATTGGTTTAGAAAAGCAAGCTCTCTTGAGGAACTCCGTCCTTGCTTCTGGCAGACCGCCACAACTAACCAAGGCTTACAAACTGCTGTTCTTGGGCCTCGCTGAGATGCTTTTGCAGTTCGTTTGAAAGCACCGATACGTTGGGTTCGATCAGCATGTTTTGCTGATGACCAGGAACGGCGCATACTTCAAGGCCGGCGCCCAGAACTTGGCCCCACCCTAACGAGGCATCCGCAACTAGACCCGGCGTCTGCTTGTTGGAGCGGAACAGCACGACTTTACCGGAATAAGGGCGAGGTTCGTATCTGGAGAAGACCTGGTCATGCTCGATACTGAGCAACTCGAGTATGTACGGCATCGAAGACTTTGCGAGGGGGCGGCCGGTCGCGGGTTTTCCATGATATCGAATGGCGAGCCAGGCTCTGGCTCGGTCCAGCATACGCCGCAACCTTTCAACGAGATACCAAGGTCCGCGATGCAAGAGATTCTCCCGTTCAAGACTGATCCGTTTTGCTGCACGGTACCACAGACGTTGAAGCGGATTCGTGGATGGCTTGAACGCGGCAGATGCAGGATGAGTCGATTGCATCATGGCCACGAGAGCTACCTCTTCCCCGGCGGAAGTGAGTTGCTGGGCTGTTTCGAATGCCAGCAGGCCACCGAAACAGAATCCCCCCAAGAAATAGGGACCCGCGGGCTGGAGACTTCTAATTTCCTTCAGGTAGGCCGTAACGAGTTGTTCCATCGATTCGCCGCGAATGATATTGCCGTCGAGGCCCCGCGCTTGCAGCGCATAGACTGGCTGGTCGTGGTCGAGCAGACTTGCCAGCGAGTAATACTCAAGGATGTTGCCTCCATGACTATGCATCAAGAAGAAAGGAGGTCTAGATCCTCCTGCCCGTAGGGGAACCAGAGAAGACCAAGAAGGAGTCCAACTATTGCGGCGGAGCAAGTCGGCCAGCTCAGCGATGGTCGGGGTTTCTAACAGAGTTGCCAGAGGCAAACGCTTATTGAAGCGCTTTTCGATTTCCATCAGGATGCGAACTGCCAGAAGAGAATGACCGCCGAGTTCGAAAAAGTTGTCTCGTATCCCTACGCGCGCTACGTTCAGCGTTTTGGACCACAACTGAGCGAGCACTTGTTCGACGGAATCACGAGGAGCTTCGAATCGCGATCCTGCTTGGACCGAAAGAACATCGGGAGGGCGCAGCCCCTTGCGATCAATCTTGCCGTTGGGCGACAAGGGAAAGGCATCCAGCACGCAAACCGAGGATGGCACCATGAATTCAGGAAGCCTTTTCTTCAAATGATCGAGAAGCTCTTCAATCCGCGGTTGTCGACCCACATGCGGCACAACATAGGCTACCAACCGCTTTGAACCTGGCACGTCCTCGCGAACCATCACGACACTTTGGCGGACGGAGGGGTGTCGATTGAGCGTGGTCTCAATCTCTCCCAATTCAATCCGGAAACCGCGCAATTTGACCTGGTGATCGGTGCGGCCAAGATACTGGATTGCTCCGTCGGCAAGCCAGCGACAGAGATCGCCAGTGCGATACATCCGTTCCTTCTCATTTGAAGCGAATGGGTCAGGGAGAAATCTTTCATGGGTTAAGTCGGCGCGACCGAAATATCCTCGTGCCAAGCCTGCGCCTGCCAGAAACAGTTCGCCTGCAACACCGACGGGAACGGGATTGCGATTTGCATCCAGGATGTAGCAACGGGTATTGGCGATGGGCTTGCCGATGGTGACGGAGGCCCCTCGGGGCACGAGGGTGAACGTTGAGTAGGTCGTAGACTCCGTAGGACCATACAGATTATAGATTTTCTCGGCGCCGGAATTGGCATAGATCTGTTCGACCAGCGAATCCGGCAGCGGCTCTCCAGCCAAATTGATGGTCTTGACCGATTTCGGAATGCCGTCCATGCGGACCAATTCGGCGATCGCAGAAGGAACCGTGTTCACCAGTGTAACCCTCTCCCTCTCAGGAAGAGTGGCGAGGTGAATTGCATTCGGCGCGACGATCACCTCGCCGCCTGCGCTTAATGTTACAAAGATCTCAAAGATTGATAGATCGAAGCAGACGGAGGTAGAGAAGAGTACGCCGGCGAGTTGTTCGGCCGAAAACACCTGCTTTGCCCATTCCAGGAAAGCCACGGCCGCGCGGTGCTCAATCGCGACACCTTTCGGCCTGCCCGTAGATCCGGAGGTGAACAGCACATAGGCAAGATTGTCGGGAACAATCGGCGTCAGAGGATTCTCGGCACTCTGTTTCGCAATGACCGGCCAGCCCTCATCCATGTTTATCGCTGCGCCAGAGAAACTCGGCAGTTTGCCGGCAAGGGATTTTTGGGTTAGCACGACAGGGGCGCGGGCATCTTCGAGAATCGCGGCGAGCCGGTCCTTTGGGTACTCTGGGTCCATCGGAACGTAGGCGCCGCCGGCTTTGAGGATCCCAAGCATGCCGACAAGCACGTCCAAGGAACGCTCGAAAAAGAGTCCGACCAGGACTTCGGGACCGACTCCCTCACCGATCAAGAAGTGCGCAACCTGGTTTGCGCGGCGATTCAGTTCAGCATAGGTCAGATGCTTTCCATTGCAGGTGGCGGCGTGGGCTTCGGGAGTTCTTTCAACCTGGATTTCGAAAGACCTCGCCAGGGTCAATTTCTCTGGAATTTCCTGAAAATTCCGGTTCCATTCGACGGTAAGCTTTTTGCGCTCGGTTTCCGTAAGGAGCGGGAGATTGTCGACCGACTGCGTGCCATTCGAAGCAATGCTTTCTAGAAGGGTTTGATAGTGGCGCAACCATCGTTCGATCGTGGATGCATCGAACAGGCCGGTATTGTAATCGCACTCCAAATATATGCTGCCGGAACCTTCAACAAAATTCAGGAAGAGATCGAAGTGCAGTGCTCGCTTCGGATTGCGCTCGCAGGAGAATGTAACACCGAAGAATTCTGCCGAGCCTGGATCGCGATCCACATTGAAGATCACTTCCGCGAGGGGCGGGCGACTCGCATGGCGAGGAACGTTCAGATATTTCAGAATCTCGCCGATGGTGCACTGATGATGTTCATAAGCGTCTAGTACACTTTTTTTGACCACCGCGAGATATTGATGGAAGCTCGATTCCGGCGCGAGGCGGGTGCGGACCGGCAAGAGACTGACACAGTGCCCGACAAGCGAGGTGTTTCCCGTCATGGCTTGACCGGCGGCTGGCATGCCAATGACCAAGTCCGTTTGGCCGGCAAGGCGATAGAGGAGCGACTTTAGAGACGCCAAAAGCAAGACGACCAGCGTGGTACGGTTTTGCCCTGCCACCCGTTTGAGCGACTGATAAAGTGACGGTTCAAAATCCCGGCGAAGGGTAGAGGCACTGGCCGAGCGAATTCTCGCGCGGGGGCGATCCGCGGGAAGATCCAGCAAGGAAGGAAGTTCAGCGAATTGTTGACGCCAGTACTCGATTGCCTGCCGCGTTTCAGGAGATTGTTTTTGCTCGGCGAGGGCATAGGCCCTGAAGGACTGCGGTGGATCGAGTTTCGGCAGCCGGCCTTGCTTCAACGCCGAATAGATGGTGGCCAGTTCGCTCACGATCAAGGCACCTGACCAGCCGTCGCAGATGATGTGATGGGCAGTCCAGACCACGACGTGGTCACCAGACGACAGCCGGAGGATTTTCACGCGCAGCAGCGGGCCAGTGGTCAGATCGAATTTCCCGGAGACTTCCCCTTGAATGACCGCGGCCAATTCGAGTCTCTGTTCAGCTTCCGGCTGGGCGATGAGGTCCATCAAAGGAATATCAAGATTCGAAATGGACTGGAATTTTTGTGACTGTCCGTCGGCACTGATGCTCGCTAGCAGGATTGGATGACGCTCAACGACCTGCCGTGCGGCCTTGCGGAAGAGTTCGACGTCAAAGTCTCCCCGAAATTCCAGCTTCAGGGATTCGTTGTAGGCAACTGCGGCGTCTCCGCCCATTTGCGCGGCCAGCCAGATCTCCTTTTGTGCCTCTGTCAAAGGGAATGCGCCCTCTGACGCAGCGTTCATGCCCTCTGTCGAGCTCTCGCTTCCTGCCTGAACCGGAAGAGCGGCCGTGAGCGAGGGCACCGGCGATTCGATCGGAGGAGAAGCGATGAAGCCAGCCGCTCGCATTTCTGCGAGGCTTTCCCGGAATGCACGCACCAGGAAATCCAGGTCTCGATCGGAGTGGGCGGTGGTAAGAATAAACGCGCGGTTTTCCCAGATGTGGATGCCCCGGAGGCGGAGGAGATAAAAGAGCAAACTGGCGAACTTCTGATCCGAGGGAGAGTTGAGGTGAATGAGCGAGCTGAACTGTGTGACGACATACGGCGCTTCGAGCTCGGCGCCCACGGAGCGGAGTTCTTCGGCAAGCCGCTCCGTGCGGGAGGTGAGTGCAGACTGCAATGCGGGACCGTTCTGCTTGAGATGAATAAGAACAGCTCTGGCCGCAGCAAGAACGAGAGGATGCCGGACGAAAGTTCCGGCAAAGAAGGTCACACCCACTTCCGGAAAGGAGGAGTCGCCGTATTGCCACTGCCCGCCGTCGAGAGCATCCATGAATTTTGGCGAGCCCGCAACAACCCCAATCGGCAAGCCGCCTCCGATCACTTTTCCGTACGTGGCGAGGTCCGCGCGAATGCCGAAGTAGGCTTGTGCGCCACCGGGCTCCACGCGAAAACCTGTCACGACTTCATCGAAGATCAGCGCAGAACCAATATCCTGAGTGACCTGACGAAGTTGCTGGAGAAATTCTTTCGGCTGCAGATCGAGGTGCCGGCTTTGCACCGGTTCGACCAAGACCGCGGCGATTTCCCCTCCGCGCGCGCGCAAAATCTCAAGGGACCGGGGATTCCCGTAGTCGAGGATAATCACTTCGCTGACCGCGCTTTGGGGCACACCGGGAGCTATCGGTGCGGTGCGCGTTTCGCCATTCACGGTCAAGGGACGGAACAACACTTCGTCAAAAACGCCGTGGTAGGCGCCTGCAAAGACAGCGATTTTGTCCCGGCCTGTGACGGTCCGCGCGACGCGTGTGGCCGCCAGCACTGCTTCTGAACCTGTGTTTGTGAAGGCAACGCGTTCCATGCCGACGAATTCTCGAATCAAGGCGGCGACTTCGCCGGCAATCGGCTGAAGGGGGCCGATTTCAAAGCCCAGGTCCAGTTGTTCTTGAACCGCTTTGATCACAAAGGGCGGTCTGTGGCCGAACATGCTCGCGCCGAATCCCATTACGAAATCGACGTACTCGTTGCCATCCACGTCCCATATTTTTGAACCGTCAGAGTGGGTCGTGAGGATGGGATAGACCATTTCTTTCCAAAGCCGATGGAAACCAGCGACGGAGCGCGGATCGGCGAGGATCGGCCGATTTTGTGCGGCGAGCCTCTTCGATTGAACCGTGCGCGCGGTGTACCTCGCGATCAGAGCCTCAAGAGCCTCTTTCTGTGCGGGAGACACGGCCGCAGTGGCGGCGCGGTCGAACGGTTTAAACGGCCCGTGCGATTTGCCCTCCTGTTTGGCAACGGGTGCGGCTGAAGAAGGAGGCGGCAGAGCCGGAAGAGAAGAGATGGGCTGACGGCCCATTAGTTGGAGGAGCTGGCTCGTAAGCAGTTGTTGCTGCTGCAACAATTGCTCGAGAACCACATTCTGTGAAGCGGTGCCAGACAGGGATGGGATCCCGGAGGGCGCTGCCATCGGCGTGGACGACGCGGGAGCAAATGCTTCAGCGGGCATTTTCGCATCCAAATAGGCAGCGATCGATGTAATCGAGCTCAGCTCCTCCATCAATTGCCGGAAGGTTACCGAAACGCTGAATTCCCTGTGCAGCAATTGGGAAGCTTGGGTCAAAAGCAGCGAATCAAAACCCAGCTCCATGAGCTCTGCTGAGGGATCAACTTCCGCGAGGTCGTAGCCTGACAGTTCGCCGAGCAAGGAACGAACGGCTGCGAGCAGACGATCCCCGCGTGGAGCGGGCGGTTGTTCTCCAGGTTGTGGGGAGAGAGGAGCAGGCTCCTCGGTTGGGCGAAGCAAAGCGGGAGCGTCGACAGGCGCAAGCGCTACAGATGCGGCTTGGCTCTTCCCGGTAGGCGGTTGCGGCCAGTAGCGCTTGCGTTCGAAGGGGTAGGAAGGCAATTCAACCCTTTGGCGACGTTCGTTCGCGTAGAAGTTTCGCCAATCGATCCGCACTCCGCTCATCCACAGCCGGCCGCAAGTCTCGAAGCAACCACGGAGTTCTTGCGCGCCTGACATGGGCAGGGAGGAGAGGACCAGCTGGTCCGTGGACTTCGAAGGATGTTGACGGGCAAGCGTGCCGAGCGTCTGCCCGGGACCAACTTCCAGCAGCAGGTTTTTTGGATCTTTCATGAACTCGGCAACGCCATCCGCAAAGCGCACCGTTTGCCGCACGTGACTCGCCCAATAGCCGGGATCCTTGGCTTCTGCCGCCGTAATCCAGCGCGCGGTTACGTTGGAAACGTATGGAATCTGGGGATCAGCCAACTCTACCTTGCGCAGCAGCTCTGTAAAAGGTAGTAGGACAGGGTCCATCATCGAGGAGTGGAACGCGTGCGAAGTGTGCAGCCGTTTAGTCGCGATGCCGCGCGAGTCCAGATCTTTCTCAAGCGATGTGACGGCTTCGTAGGGACCCGCTACCACGCAAAGATTCGGGGAATTGATCGCCGCAATCGCGAGTTCGGGACCGAGGGACGGCCGAACTTCTTTCTCAGACTGCCGCACGACTAACATCGCGCCGCCCGGCTGCGCTTGCACGAGCGCACCGCGCCGCGCCACCAGGGTCAGTGCGTCGTCGAGCTTAAAAACGCCGGCCAGGCAGCCAGCCACATATTCGCCAACGCTGTGGCCGATCATGGCGGCGGGCCTGACTCCCCAAGACATCCACAGTTTGGCCAGCGCATACTCGATGACGAAAAGCGCCGGCTGCGTAAACGAAGTCTGCAGGAGAAGTTGTTCCGCGTCTTTTTCCGAACCTTCGCGAGGAAACATCACCGCTAACAGGTCGGTATTGAGGAGTGGCCGGAGCAAGGCAACGCAGCGATCCACCTCCTCGCGAAAGACGGGTTCCGTGCGATAGAGTCCGGAAGCCATTCCAGGATATTGCGCACCCTGGCCGGGGAACATGAAAACGACAGGCGGATCTGAAAGTTGTTGGTGTTGCGTGTAGACGCGCTTTGCATCGCGCGCCACCAGCGCGGCCGCGCCGTCGACCGCATCCTGACAAACAACGATACGCCGATGAGAAAAAATACTGCGGCCCGTCTGTAACGTGAATGCTGCGTCTGCCAGAGCGGCGGACGCTTGGTCGCTCTGGGACCGATCGGCAAGGCGTTTTAGATATTCCGAAAGTTGAGCGGTTGTTCGGTCGAGAGCTTCAGGCGTTTTGGCCGAGAGCGGAAAGAGCTGCCACGGACGTGATGGTGCCGAGGGCGGCAATTCTGGCGCTTCTTCAAGGACCAGGTGAGCGTTCGTGCCACCAGTGCCAAAGGAACTCACGCCCGCGCGACGCGGCGTGTTGGGCAATCTCTTCCACTCGGCCAGCTTGGCGTTCACATAGAAGGGGCTGTTCTCGAGATCGAGTTTTGGATTCGGCTTCGTAAAATGAAGAGTCCCGGGAAGGACCTTGTGGCGCAAAGCGAGCGCGGTCTTGATCAGGCCGGTTACGCCCGCAACCACATCCAAGTGACCCAGGTTCGATTTCACAGAACCCAGTGCGCAAAACTGGCGTTGATTGGTTCCTTCGCGAAAGGCCTTGGTCAGCGCGGCCACTTCAATGGGGTCGCCGAGAGGAGTGGCCGTGCCATGCGCCTCAACATAAGTGATCGTTTCTGGATCCACGCCAGCCAGAGCATGCGCCATGGCGATCACTTTGGATTGCCCGTCAACGCCGGGTGCGCCGAAACTCACGCGTTGCGAACCATCGTTGTTTAGTGCAGCGCCTTTGATGACGGCATAAACCTGATCGCCGTCCCGCACTGCTTCTTCCAATCGTTTGAGAACGACCACGGCGACGCCATTGCCGAAGGCGGTGCCACTGGCCTGTGCGTCAAAGGTGCGCGTGTGACCGTCGGCGGAACCGATATTGCCCTCATCGTAGAAATACCCGCGCTTCTGGGGAACGGTCACAGAAGCCGCGCCGGCCAGCGCCATGTCGCACTGATAGGTGAGCAGGGACTGGCATGCCTGGGCGACAGCGACCAAGGAAGTCGAACACGCGGTGTTGACGTTAAGAGCGGGTCCCCTAAGACCAAGCTTGTAGGCGACGCGCGTCGTTACGTAGTCCTTCTCGTTCCCAAACATCACAAGTTCCGGTCCGACGAGGTCGATCAGATCCGGCCTGCACTGAAGCGCATGCATGTAGTAAGTGTTAAACGACACTCCGCCGAAAACCCCTGTAACCGTATCAACGCTGTTTGGGGCGTATCCCGCGCGCTCGAGAGCAGCCCAGCAGGTTTCGAGGAACAGCCGCTGCTGTGGATCCATAACTTCAGCTTCTTTTGGATGAATGCCGAAAAACGCCGCGTCGAAGCAGTCTGCATCCTTCAAAACACCGCGAGCCGCCACGTAGTTTCCATGACGTCCGAAAGCCTGGACATCCAAACCGGATTCAGCCAGCTCCGCATCTGTGAAGAAGGAAACCGTCTCCCGTCCTTCAACAAGGTTCTCCCAGAATTCCTCGACGCTTTCAGCGCCTGGGAACCTCCCAGCCATGCCGATGATGGCTAATCCTTCGTAGTGTTGCTCTTCACTCATGAACCTATTTCTTCAGCCTGGCACGCAACTGCTCGAGGGCCTGTCTTTGTTGCCTGGCGCGATTCTGCGATTCTCCCATTCCTGCTCGATGCGAGAGTTCGCCCGCCTGATCCAGGTAGCGTGCCAGGGAACGCACCGTAGGATGTTCGAAGAGCCTCACAATCGATAACTCCGGGTAAATTGTCTCTTGTAATCTTCGGTGCATCTGTACCAGCAGCAACGAATGCCCGCCTAGATCGAAAAAGTTCTCCTCCACGCTTACGCGATCCAACGCGAACATCTCCTGCCATACCGCCGCAATTGCAAGTTCCGATTGCGATTGCGCGGGAACAAAATTCTGAGGCTCTGTTCCTAGTTGTCGCGCCCGCCGCCTTGTTCCTGTAACAGCAGGAGTGGACAGCATTGCCCGCAACTCACCCACAGGTTTCTCCAAGACATGGGTTATATTGTCTAACACTTTTGCCAGGTCCTGACTCCATCTTTCCACGGTGGTTTGGGCCAGGATTTGCGAATCGTAGATCAACGCCAAATTCAGACCCCCTTGCGGTTCGACAAGAAGCAAGAGCGGATAGTTTGTGTGGATTGGGCCGACGAACTCCGAAATTTGCAGGCTGCCTCCAAACGACTGGGCGGCGGAATCCACGCGATAATTCTGAAAAACGACCAAACTGTCGAAAAGGCGGAGGCGCTCGGGCAATCTGCTGCAGCGCTGGATTTCGGGAAGTGAAGTGAACTGGTGGGTACTCAAGGCTAGCAAGCTAGAATGAACTTTCCGGAAGAATTCCTCCGCACTGTTCCGCGGGTCGATGGCAACCCGGACCGGTAAGGAAGTCACAAAGGGTCCGACAATCGACTCGGCTCCCTGAAGATCGGTCGGACGGCCGGAGAAGGCGGAACCGAAGACCACGTCGGATGAGTTGCTCTGCCGCGAAAGAAGCAGTGCCCAGGCACCTTGCACGAGCGAATTCAGGGTCACGTGGAGCCTGCGGGCGGCGATGTGGAGGTGCTCCGCTGTCCCAGAAGCAACCGCAACCCTATGATTCACAAAGCGCTCCCCTTGATGGAGTGCGTGAGGTTCCTCTGCTGGGAACACGGTGGGTTCCGAGAAATCCGAGAGCAGATCGCTCCAAAACTTCCTGGAATCTTCAAAGGAGTGCGTCTCTAACCACTGCAAATAATCGCGATAGCGGGGAACCGGTCCGAGATGAGCAGGGACATCCTTTGCCAACGCTTCATAGATACGGCTGGCGTCTCGAAAGACAAGCGGCCAAGACCAGCCGTCGAGAAGCAGCGCGGGTACACTCCACAGGAACTTCCAGCGATTTTCCGCCACCCGAAGCAAGGCAAAACGCATCACCGGCGCTTGGGAAAGATTGAGTGGCTGCGCGCGGTCCCGCTGGAGGAATTCAGCCCAGTGATTGGAAATTTCGTTGGCGCCAAGCCTGCTCCAGTCTGACACGGCCCAGGGCAAATCTACTTGCTTGCGCACGACCTGCAGCGGTTCTCGCAAACCATCACTGTGAATGGAGGAGCGCAGGATGGAATGGCGGTTCACCGTTTCATGCCAGGCGCGCTGAAAAGCGGAAACATCCAGTTGGCCTTGCAACTCGCACTGCCACTGATCGAACCCAGCGTGCATTTGCGCAGGGCTCGCCGAAAAAAACAGGGCCTGGGTTGGTGACAACGCGTAGATATCCTCGACGTCGAGATGTTCTGATAGCAATTTATCCAGCGTGGACTGTTCGAGGCCTGCGAGCGGAAAGTCCGCCGGAGTACGACCTCCGGAACGCTGTATGCTGCAGTGTTCGATCAATTCCCGCAGCGCACCGACGAACTCGCCGGCAAGCATCTCAATCGATTTTTCAGAATGCAGTCCGGGGCAGAACATCCATCGAATTTGCAATTGCCCATCGAGCACCAGGCAGTTCACTTCAAGCGCGTAGCGTCGTTGTTGCTTCGGGCTGTGCCAGGGGCCCGAGGATTCACTGGCGAAGCTGAACATTCTTGAATTTCCCAAGACTTGATCGAATTGGCCTAAGTAATTGAACACCACGGGCGGTTCAGGGAATCCATGGAGTCTCCGATCCGTTCCAAGATACCGAAGCAGGCCGTATCCGATACCGCGTTGCGGAATCCTGCGAAGCTGTTCTTTGATCGACTTTAATGCTTCTCCAGGCTGCCAGGTTGTCTCGATCATGGGCAGCTCAAGCCGAACGGGAAAAATCGATGTGAACCAGCCTATGGTGCGGGACAAATCCACATCCTCAAGTAGATTCTCTCGACCGTGCCCTTCAACATTGGTGAACAAGGTGCCGTTGCCGGACGAGCGCCGCCAAGCTTCGGCAAACGCTGTAAGAAGCGCGTCGTTGATTTGCGTGTTGTAAACAGCGGGAACCTGCTGCAACAACGCCAGAGTCTCGCCTGGGGAAAGTGACGAGAGCAGTGTCCGAGCCGCTCCCTCATGGTTTATGGCGTCTGTACTTCCGCGCAGCGCCGGGATCGTTCTCGCCGCGCTGTCTAAATCGCCGGCTTCTTCCCAGTAGTGCAGTTCCTGCCTCAAGGAGTCAGATTTTGCATATTCCTCGAGGGCTTCCGCCCATCTCTGGAAGGAGGTGGTCTTGGCGGGAAGCTGAGCCGGGAGTCCCTGCGCGAGTTGCGTATAGGCCGTTTCGATGTCTTCAAGAAGAGGGCGCCAAGAAATTCCGTCGACGGCAAGATGGTGGACAACGACCAGCAATCGCCCGGGCTGTGCCTCACCTCGGTCAAAGTAAGCAACACGCCAGGTCGGGCCGGTCTGCAAATTCAGCTTGGCTTGCGCGGTGGCTGCGGCCGACTCGATGGTCTCGCACTGTGATTCTGCGGGCTCTTGGCCGACCTCGAAAACCTCAAGCGGAACCGGTTGGTCGGTCGCCGAATAGAATTGTTTCCAGCCGCCGTTCTCTCGAACGAATCGCAATCTTAGAGAATCATGGTGCCTAGAAACCTCCTGAAGTGCCGTTTCTAACAGCGCGCGATCCAGGCGGCTGGCGACCTCAAGGAGGAAGGCCTGATTGTAGTGATGGGTATCCTCAAGATTCTGCTCGAAAAACCAGTGCTGAATCGGAGTGAGCGCTACGTTACCGGTCAAGGATTCCTGTGTGGCGTTCGACTTATCCGCAACGCCGACCACTCGGGAGAGTTCCGCGATGGTCTGATTCTCGAAGAGCAATGTGGGGGTAAGTTTCAGCCCTTCTCGTCTGGCGAGTGCAATGAAGTGAATGCTGAGGATCGAGTCACCTCCGAGTTCGAAGAAGTTGTCATGGGCGCCGACTTTTTCAACCCGTAGGACTTTCGACCAGATGCTGGCGAGTCTTTTCTCCGTGCTTGTGCGCGGAGCCACGTATTCACGCGTCATTTCGGGCCGCTCCGGTTCAGGAGCGGGCAATGCCCGGCGGTCGATCTTTCCATTGTTGGTCAGTGGCAATGCGTCGAGGAAGACGAACGCAGCTGGAACCATGTATTCAGGCAGTTTCTTTTTGAGGTGCTCTCGCAGCCCGCTTTGGCTGGGATGCGTTCCGGCACAAACAACATAGGCTACCAGTTGCTTTGAGCCGGGCACATCTTCCCGGGGAATCACCGAAGCTTCGCGCACCGCCGGATGGAGGCAGAGGATAGATTCGATTTCGCCAAGTTCGATGCGGAACCCGCGGATTTTCACCTGATCGTCAATACGCCCGAGGTATTCGATCTCCCGCCCAGGGAGAAATCTTGCCAGGTCTCCGGTTCGATAAAGTCTCGAGCCAGCTTTGCCGGTCAGGTGATCAGGAACAAATCGTTGCTCGGTCAACTCCGGTCTGCGCAGATACCCGCGCGCCAATCCGGCTCCGCCAACGTACATTTCGCCGGGGACGCCCACGGGTACCGGGCTTCCTTGCGGATCCAAGATATAAATCTGCAGATCGGGGATGGGTGTGCCGATGACACTTCCCGATTCGAGATCGTCGATCGAAAGCGGCCGGTAGGTCACATGGACAGTGGTTTCCGTAATACCGTACATATTCACCAACTGCGGTTTTCTATCGCCATGCCGGTCGAACCAAGGCCGCAGGCTCCGCATTTCGAGAGCCTCACCACCGAATATGATGTAGCGGAGCGAGAGGGTGGCTGAAGCGCCGGACTCTTCCACCTGAATCAGTTGTCTGAATGCGGAGGGGGTCTGATTCAGCACGGTTACATGTTCCCTTGCGAGCAGTTCGTAGAAGCTCTCCGGGGAACGGGTGACGAGAAAAGGGACCACTACCAACCGGCCGCCATAGAGGAGCGCGCCCCAAATCTCCCAAACAGAAAAGTCAAACGCGCAGGAGTGGAACAGCGTCCAAACGTCGCGCTCATTGAATCGAAACCAGTGCTCGGTCGAGCGCATCAGGCGGGCAACATTTCGATGCGTGACCATGCAGCCCTTCGGTTTTCCAGTCGAGCCAGAAGTATAGATGACGTAGGCCAAGTCATCGAGCTGCACGGAGGTTTCTGGGTTTGTGTCCGGCTGATTTTCTAAGAGTGTCTCCGAGTCATCCAGGCAGACCACCTCGGCTTGGTGCGGCGGCAAGGAACTAGTCAGCTTCTTTTCCGTGAGCAGCACGGAAGCTTGAGCGTCAGCCAGCATAAAGAGAAGGCGATCGGCGGGATAGCTCAAGTCAATGGGTAGATATGCACCTCCGGCTTTGAGGACTCCCAAAATGGCCAGCACCAAATCCGCAGACCGATCGATACAAATTCCGACCAACACATCAGGACCCACTCCTCGAGTTCGCAAAAAGTGCGCAATCCGGTTTGCCCGCCGGTTTACTTCCTCGTAGGTAAGAGTTGTGGCTTCAAAACTCAGCGCGGGCGAGTGCGGAAATTCTCTGGCGCGCCGTTCAAACGTTTTGTGCAGACACTCCAGATCTTCGGCCGATGCAGCCTCGACCTTGACGAAGGTCAGCATCCGGTTCACTTCTTCACGATCCATGATCGGAATCGATTCCACGGGACTGTCAGGCGAGCCGCATGCGTTTAGAAGGAAGCAAGCAAAGTGGCGCAGCATTCCTTCCGCGGTGGTCTCTAGGAACAAACTCGTACTGAATTCCAGTGTGAGCTGGTATCCGCCCGAACATGGAGTGACCTCGAGAACGAGGTCAAATTTTGCACCGCCGTTGTGCAGCGGCTGCGAGGTTGTTCGGAAACCGACGGCAGCGAAATCCGGGCCGGGTTCCTCTTGTTGCACCAAAACTACCTGAAAGAGCGGCGAGCGGCTGAGATCGCGTTCGAGGCCAAGTTCATTCACCAGATGTTCGAATGGCAGCTCTTGATGGGCAAAACCACGGAAGAGTTGTTCGCGGGCAACGCGGATATGTTCGCGGAAAGGCTGTTGCGGCTCGGTTACTGTGCGAATCGCAAGGGTGTTCACAAAGCAGCCGACGATTGACTCGAAGGATTCCTGCGTGCGGCCTGCTACGGGAACGCCGAGGACCATGTCGTTCTGCTGGCTGTAGCGCGACAAGAGCCCGCGCCAAGCGGCGAACAGCACGGTATAGGGGGTGCACCTTTCACTGGCTGCCAGGGATTCGATCGAATCGCGGACCTCGCGAGGAAGCGAAGCACGGACACAGTTGCCTTGATAGGTCATCGCTGCCTGTCGCGGTTTGTCGATCGGCAACTCCAGCAGACGCGGGGCCCCGCTCAGCTCCTTTTTCCAGAATTCCAGGTCTGCCTGGAAGTCTCCTGCGGCAAGCCTTTCGTTCTGCCACGCTGCATAGTCCGTGTATTGCGCGCGATCCGGTTCCCACTGTGGCTCGCTTCCTCCCCTTACTGCTCGATACGCGTCCGCAATTTCGCTCAGCAAGATTCCCATCGAAAGGCCGTCGGACAAAATATGGTGAACATTCAAGACCAAGAGATGATCTTCCTGCCCACAAGAGAGAACCAGGCAGCTGATTAACGGCCCCGCGGTCAAATCGAAGACGCGCCGTGCCTCTTCGCTTGCCAATCCTAGTGCTTGCTCTTCGGTTGAGACCGCGAGGCTGCGAAAAAAAAATTGCGGGGTTTCAGATATGTCGAGGCGCGGAGCACCGTCCTTGGCCGGGAAAAAGGATCGCAGCCCGTCGTGCCTCGACACGACCAGGAATACCGCGCGCTCGAGCGCATCCGCGTGGAGTTCTCCCTTGATTCGGCGGGCGACGGGAATGTTGTAGGCCGCGCGATTCGGAATGAACTGATCGAGAAACCACAACCGCTTTTGCGTCGGCGAGAGAGTCGGGCTCGATGCCTTAGAAGGGATAAGGTCTTGGCGCTTCCGCTCGATCCTTTGAATGAGGTCAGATAGCTCAGCAATGGTGGGGTGCGACAATACATCGCCCAGCGGGATTTGCACACGGCATTCGGTCAAGACGCGTGATGCAATTGCGGCAGCCTCTAGAGACTGTCCTCCCAGGAAGAAAAGCGAGTCTGTCACTCCGATCGGACTCACATGGAGCACTTCTTCCCAGATGTTCCTAAGTTTCGCTTCGTCCTCGCTCCGCGGAAGAATCAGTTCAGAGTCTGATTGAGGGCGCGCTCGGTGTAAATGGCGGGCGAGATAACGGATGATGGCGCCGGCGGAAGTAAGTTCACTCGCGATCATTTGATAGTCGGTGTTCCGCGTCCGGGTTGCGGTTGTGGCTTGCGATCCTTCTTCTGCCACGCCCTCCTCGAGGTCGCCGTCTTCCGGATCAAAGCGAGCCTGGGCAGCCTCGTTAGCGGAAAGATAGTAGGCGCCGTCTTCTTTCCATTCCGCACCGACGCGGTCAAAGAACTTCTTCACCGGGAGATTGCGGCCCGTCTCCTTGAATTGAAAAACCAATTCGTTGGCACCGAGGCGCTGCGCCTCCTTCCCAAGCCTTTGGAGAAGAAGATGCTCAACACCCTTGCCCAGAACACGGCAGCTCAAGAGAAAGCTTTCAACGTGCAGTTCCTCGTCCTTAGAAAACACCGCGAGGCCCACTTCACCGTAGTCACCGAATCGATCGCACGCACGAAGGATCAGCGCTTGGCGGGAATTGGCATTCAGCAAGGAAGACAGTCCCGCTGACGTGTGCCGAATGCCTGAGCTATTGAACTGATTCGTGCGTTGCGTCAATTGCGCGGCCCGCTCGAAATTCTCGGAAGTCAGCTCTTGAATCTGGACATCTAGACGGAGATCGTCCAAGAATTCGCGAAAGCTTCGAACCCGGGCACGGAACTGGTTCCGTTCCGCTTGCTCCCGGTACATTGCCGTTCGCTTTTCATCCTCGCGAGTTACGTCTCCTGAATCGAACGCCCACACATGCTTCAGGAATTCCGGGATTCTCCTCTGTTCAGCCGGCAGACGGATCGAAATGACCGCGGGACAGTGGGCCTCCATCTCCGCACACTCCACCGGACTGTCGTCGAGGAACACAAAGCTGTCGAGACCCAGTTCGAGCTCTTTGCTCAACTGAGACACGTTTCTATGCTTCGGTTCCCAGTTCACTTTCCAGGAAACAAAATCTTCGCGACGCAGTACCATTTCTTTCCTGTGGAACACCTCTGCGACATCCGCCTCCTCGTTCTTGCTGGCCAGCGCCAACAATCTGCCACGCTGCTTTTGTTCGAGCAGGAACGCCTGCAATGCCCGCCACTCACCTTCGATACGTACATGGGCTGCCCCGACTTCTCCTGCGACCCCGCCCCATAGCGTGTTGTCCGCATCGACGACGATGACTTTAGAGGCAGGCTCTAGAACGGTCCTGACCTTTCGCGCAAGGAACGTAGCGAGCGCTGCCCAGTAGGAGGTGGTGAATGGGATATGCGCTTGGCGATCGGCTTCTCGGTCATCGACAAGCTCAACCGGGTACAAGACCGCCAGGTCTTCCGCACTGAAGGCGACTACGCCAGGCAACCGTCTGGCCTGCCCCAATAATTTCGTCGCTATTTCATCGACTGAACGCGCAAATGCGGGGTCTCGAGCAGCTTCGCGCGAAGGCGGATTGATCATCAGAATCGTAGGCCGGCGGGCTCGGCTCGAGAATTCCTCCAGCAACGAAGCGAACTCGCTTGCCGCACGCTCAATCGTTGGCCATCGAAGTCTCGCACTTTGATCCCGTGCCCAATCCTCCAACCGGACGAGTAGCAGATTTACGCCTGGAGCGCGGGAAGAAAGCAGGCTGGTAGGGGAAATCATCTCCTGAAAGACCTGATTGTAAGGAGAAAAATCCACTCGCATCTTGCCAGGGGCAAGCTGTGACATCCAGAACTCGAGATATTCCCTTAGGGGCTCTGCCGTGAAGTTCGCAGCGACAACGAGAGCAGTCTCGTCGTGGTCAGCACCGGATTCTGCTTTCGCCGAACTTGGCTGAATTCGCGCTGCGAGGGCTTTCGTTCTCATTGCTCGATCCCAAGGCTGCTTTTGCTCTTCGCCTTTGACCAGCTCGACCCTTTCCCCGCCCGCTTCTTCCAGCGCCGGTCTCGCCAGGCACGCCAGGTTCCGGCTATTGTGAGGTACGCTCGGCTCGCCAGGGAGGCGAAGCGATTGCGCCGCCGCATGGAAACGAAATCCACAAGGCGATGCCAGTTCGATTGATTCACCACATTGACCGAGATCGAAATGCTCGGCGTGAGCATTTTTGTCGTGTGCCACCAGTGGCTTGGGATAAACAACAATTCCCCGGGCTCGAGTATAAAGGTCGTCGGCACGGCCTTTCGAAAGAGCGGGAAGCGTTCGAAATCAGGTTGGTCCACGCTGTTGACCCGAGAAAGGTTTTCCTTCTCGGGTGCCGGATAAAGGTAAGCTTCCTGCTCCGGCGAATAGAGCACGAACTTTTTCCGCCCGTAAACCTGCATGAGGAAGGCGTGGACCGCCGCCCCGTCATAGTGAAGGACCGGGAATGAACCGCCTTTGCCGCCGATATAAATTTCAATGGCTGCCCCGCGGTTCAAAACCTCTCCAACGCGTTTGACAAGGTAGCGATCAGGCAACCAATTGGGCAGAAAATATTCCGGCAGCGGCTCGATATCATCCCGAAGGGATGGGAATATGTCGTAGAGAATCCGGTTGCGAAAGTAAGGCGCAGGATTTTCGTCGCTCGAATCGAGGACGCGTTCCACAAACTGCGCCATCGTGTAGGCGACTCCGCCCTCGTTGTCCTTGTAGCCGATCTTGCTCTTTAAATCTTCGACGATCGTGAATTTCATCTCACCAAATTCGCGCTTGAAGAATTCGGGACTCCAGCGCCCGAGAGCCTTCCAATCGCGAATGGCGTCTGTCACGATCACCGGCTTGTTCGGCCAAAGGTATTCTGCGGCAAATTCCTCGTAAGAAAGATTCGCTCGCCTTTCGATCATGAAACTCATGGGTTTGCCAGATTTTGCTCCGCCGCGAGGCTTTCGGCTTTGTGTACGTGGGTTCCAAATCTTCAAATACGCAGCTTGCGAGGTCGCCTCACTCGCCCTAAGAAACGGTCGGATGCCTCACAGAATCCCACCTGAACCCGCTTGAGGAGTTAGCTAGAACATAGCACGCTGTTTTCAAACGTCGCGAGAGAATACGCTCAAACTAAGGCCTATAGTTATCATATAGATCGAGAATTGACGCAAGAAACCACACCTCTCGCGAGCTCGCAGACGGGAAAACAATTACCAAAAAGTGCCCATTGAGGCACACCGGCTCCCGGCGGCAAATCTAAGCCGAAAGGGGTGTCTCTCCGCTGGCAGCCGGGATCGAAGGGGGCGTTTGTGCTCTTTTTGAGCCTGCAAGATCATTCTAATCCTTCGGTTACTTCGCGCCGTTTCCGCTGGAGCAGTTGTTCCCCGCCGATCCCTGAATACAGAACCACCCACGGCATGAAGGCGAAGTGATACCTTGCGATCGCGAAGAAGAGCAAGTACGTCGCAGTAAAGTAGAGGATGATGTAGATGCCGATTTTGCCGCTTTGGCTCGGCCGACAAAGCACTGAATACATACCGATGCCCGCTAACGTCAATAGAAACAAGTAATAGAGCTCGCCGAAGATTCTGAAGCCGAGATAGACGAAGGCCTGATGTGCCCAAGCGGCTCGCATCGCACCTAGGCTGTAATAGAAACCGTCGACATCCGACGCATAGAGCCCCACAAGCTTTCGCGGCCATAGCAGGACAGTTCGCACCGGGTGGTGCTTGATATAGCGTATTGCAAAGCTTTCTGCTCGTGCCTCGCGTTCGACTTCCTTGCCGTCGAACATGTTGTCGGTTCCGAGGTCTCCCAACAAGGATTTCACATGATCGTCCCAGATCTGTCCGCCGGTGGCATACGGATTATTGCCGATAAATAGCACAATGCCACCGTTGGTTGACAGCGTCGGGGCACCAACCGCAAAGTGATTTCGAATGAGCCACGGCGAAATGGTTACGATCAACGTCACATAGACGGTGACAGCAGCCTTCAAAAAGCTTCTTGGATTTGCAGCCAAGGCGACAAGAAAAATAATCGGCACGAAGATTGCCTGAGGCTTGGTGAGAGCAGCCATGCCCCAAACGAGACCCGCCCAAAGCAACCATCCCGTGCGCTCCTGTGCGGCCATCAGTAACGCAGCACCGAGCATCAGTAAGAAAGCAAACAAGATCTCTGTCGATAGGATGGTGGCATAGGCGACATGGTTGGGATAGAAGGAGAGAAAGAAAACCGTCAGCCTGGCAGCAAGTTCAGATCGAAAAACTCTCTTGCCGACCCAGTAGGTCAGCAGAATCAGAACCGCATAAAGAAGGATGTTTAGGCACTTTGCAAGAAATACAGATGGTCCAAAAAGATAGAAAGCAACACCGAGAAACCCGGGATAACCGACCGGCCAATAGGCAGTCCGAATTCCGTCCACCGAATATCCCGTTCCGTGTGCGATGCTGACGGCGCGCAGAAAATACCATTTAAAATCACTAACCTGATCGGGATCCACGACCGAGACCCACAATAGCCTCAAACAAATTCCCGATGCCAAGCAGAAAGGAACAAAATTCCTACCGTTGACGAGCGAGGTCAGCCTATCGCGGAGCGTCGGCATCGTTGTGCTCGGCATGTAGCGTCTGAGGTCCGCCCGGCGGCACGGATAGACGGCTCAGCACCCGCAGTTCGTGAGCATAGCAAAATCGACTCAAGTCTTCGCTGAAGATGACCACCATGCCCTCCGATTGAGCCCACTGTTCAAGGGTTCAAAGCTCAGTTTGGCTTGAGGTGCTCTGACGGCGGCCCGCCTAGCCATGTACCTCGCGAGGTCGATTGCGCGCTTTGAAGTATCAACGCCAAGGCCCTCGAATTCGAATCCGAGTCCGGCCATTAGGCTAAACAGCAATCCCGCGCCGCAACCTATGTCCAAAACTCGAGAGCGGTTCTGAACATGCCTAAGTAATCGCTCAAATGGGCAAATGTAAGGGCGCCAGCGCTGCAAGGTCCGCAGGAGGAGCGGCCCATCCTCATACATTACTGCCGCGATTGCAGAAAGCTGCGCGGCATTAACCGTTTCACCTAGGGGACTCGCTCCATCCATTTTTGCATTTACCACGGGGCTGTTTTTCACCCCCGACCGAGCCTCGAATATCCCTGTTCCGTTTCATTCCTGAATTCCTGGTGGCCCGATGGGGCACTTCATCGCCAGCAGCAGGATCAGGCCTCCACATAGCAGTGTCAGGCCTGTGACGACGTCTCGAGTGACGAAGTCGATCGGATCGTCTGACATTTGTCCCCTCATCGTGACAATCCAAACCCGTCCCATCCAATTGAGAAGGAGCGGCAGCAACAGCCAGAGCCATCCGGGGTGGGCATAAAGGACGCGCACATTCTCGCTGCTGATGTAAAAACTGAGGACCAGGCACGCGAGGAATCCGCTGCCACCGCCGAGGCTCGCCAAGGTAGCAAGGTCCGCCACAAGATATCCTCGTCCGGCTATGCCCTCGGCCGTCGACACTCTAGCCAACTCGGCAACGCGTTTACTGAATGCGAAGCTGATGAACAGGAAGAGCGAAAATGCTAGGAGCCAGGGCGAAACCAAGATAGATGTTGCCGCACCGCCTTCCAAAATGCGCAATGTGTAAAGCAGGGAAAGCAGGATGACATCGGCGAGCATTTTGTGTTTGAACCAGAAGGTGTAGGCAGTCGCGGTTGTGACATAGGTCAATAGAAGCACGCTGGCCATCGGGGGCAGCAGGAGCGAGAGAATGATTCCGGCCGCCAGCAATAGCGGCGCCGTAAGGAGGCCGACGCGGATGGGTAGGTCGCCCGCGGCGAAGGGACGTTTTCGTTTCGAGCGATGTGTGCGGTCGGACTCGACATCCATCAGGTCGTTTACAACATAAACAAAAGACGCGCACAAACTCATAGAAAGGAATGAAATCGCGGCTTTCGCAAATTGCGCTCCCTGAAGAAGACCGTGAGAAGTAATCAGGGGAACGAAGACCAGAATATTCTTGAGCCACTGCCGCGCCCTGAGGCTGCGGAAGAACGCCGAAACAGCGCTTCGCGTCCTGGGTAGGACTAGGATGACGTTTCCTAACGCTTGTGCGGCGAGTTGCAAGCGGGAGGATGCATTAACAACGATCGCATGATGGGCTTGATTCCAAACCGGGAGGTCATCCATCGCGTCTCCGGCGTAATCGAAACGCCGCGATCCAAATCTTTCAACGAGCGCCTGCGCTTTTCGACGGCCCTTAAGGTGAACGGTGCTCGGGAAGAACTCAACCGGAAATTTCAACTGTTCGGCAAAGCGGTGTACCAGGGCTTCGTCGGAACCGCTGCAAAGGACGATACGTCTGCCGGTGGCACTTTCCTTTTCCAAATATTGAAGGAAATCTTGGCGGATGGGAATCGGTGCATTCGCAAACGAAGTGCCCCGCGCTAACTGCCGTTGCAGATAGCTTCTTCCCCGTAGCACCCAAAACGGGACCGCCGCCAGGAGCCACGGTCTGCATTTGACCAGGGAAAGGAAACTTTCAAAGAGGAGATCCGTGCGCAACAGCGTTCCGTCGACATCGACACACAAAACCACACGTCGCGGCGAGGAGCGGGTTGGCTGCGCCACTGACATTCTGCGATTCCTTGTCTTGCACTACCCGGGGACGAATTAAACCTTGGTCGGAATCTCATCCGATTTCTTCAAATCGGCATTCGCTCGCTCTAGCCAAACTTCGCGCCAATACATGAAGTCCTGGCGAGGACAACCACCGAGCACGTTCCAGCACAAACAATTCAGTCCTTCAAGAATCACCGTGCCTTCCACACGTCGCATTTCACCGGTCGACTCAGAAATCATGCGGTCCAGGCGAGCCTGGACCTTGTACTTCCTTCCGCTGTATTGGGACATTCCGAAGTCACAAACGAGCCCGCGATTACGGCCGCGAGCATCAAGGGTCTGCGCGATTTCAGACTCCGGTTTAATCACGACCCATTCGGCCGGCTGCAGGTTCAGCTCACCCACAGGCGTACGAACCAAGCTGCCTGCCAAACGACGTCTTGGAATCCTGCGAGTACTTTTACGCCAAAGCGGGGCCAGGATCAACCGTATCATTTCGAAGACCCCGCGGCTGCCAGATCGAACGTCGTAGTAGCACTTGAGCAGGATTCGCTTGCGCGTAAGAGGAATGGTCGCCTTGGCCAGCTCCGTCGATTGGCAGAAGTAGCGTAGTTGAGTGGACCTCGTTTTCAGAAGCGGCCCCAATTCCGTGTCCTCGCCAGGAGTGAAACTGAGAGGTTGTTCGGGGTCGACCTTGCGCAGCCACGCCGTTTTCCAAAAAATCATGCAGGTACGCTGACAGCCATCGTGCGCGCTGCCCGAGCAACGGAGACCTGCCAGCAGCACCACGTCGTTCTTGCGAAATTCTCGGATCTCGTACGACCCGCCCGGAAATTCGATGCAGGCCTTCTCGGCTGGACGCTGCACTTGGAAGCGCCGACCGCAGAATTCGAGCATTTCGGGCATGAATGGCAACCCGTCAAGGCTTCCATCCGAGTCAAGCGTCGCGGCAATCTCGCGCGGGGTTTTGATCTCAACCCAGTCACGAGCTCGTAATGTACCCTTATCTCTGCTCACAGCGAACTGTCTGGAAATTCTAAAGGATTTGGACTGCTATTTTGAGCGATTTCTGAATGACGCCAGGCGTCCTTTCCTGAAGGCTCCCGACGAGACAACGCGTTGAGCGTCACAAGGCCCATAATTGCACCCTTGCACTCGACTCACCGTTTCCAGAACTGACGTAGGCATTGGCGCTGTCCCGTTAGACAGTCGCTCGAGATCTGCGCGACATGGCTTTTCACTCGGGCAATCGGTAGCTTCCCAAAGTGCGAGAGGGTCGGAACGGTTCAAGAGTACTTCCGAGGGTAATTCCACCAAGCGACCAGCGTCGCTCGAGAGACGGCCTCAGATCTATTTCCCCACCCGGGTCCAGATTTACGGGGTCCAGGGCCTGGGACTCCCTTCGCAGGGGTTCGATATGGTGGTAGTTTTGTTCCACTTTGTGTGAAATTTCTTACGCCGAAATGTTACTTGCCGTTGAAAAGACAGACCGTAGCTTGGCGGTTTGGGTGCATTATGGCTCTAGAGTTTCTGCATCCGTGTGTTTAGAAAGACCGAAGGGAAGCTCTTTCTCTTATTTTGTGACCTGACGGGCCTGCCAAGGAATGGTGTGTGGGCCTGCACAATGTTTTGGAGACAATTCGAATGCGGCCTTCCAGCCCGGACCACGTATTAGGGGAAATCCCTCAAAAGAACCATGGTTGCTGTCGGAGTCTCCTTGGTGCCGGAAACTTCGCGCGGATAGCAAAGGCGACAATCCTCCTGGCAATGGCACTTCTGGTTGCCGCGACCCAGGTCTGCAGCCAGGCGAATGTCCATGGTCAGTGGCAAACCGCGCCGACAGTCATGCCCATCAACCCGGTGCATGCAAGCCTGCTCCGCAACGGTAAGATCTTGATTGTTTCCGGGTCCGGAAACTATCCGTCGAATACTGATTTCGAATCCGCAGTTTGGGATCCGACCACCAGCAGTGTGACCACGTTGCCGATTGGCTGGGACATGTTCTGCAACGGTATGGTCGCGCTGGCGGATGGACGCATTATGATCTTCGGCGGGAACCTGCAGTATGACCCTTTTCACGGGTGGAAACGAACCTCCATTTACGACCCCTCTACCGGCAAGTTCGCCGATATGCAGGACATGGCCCACGGTCGTTGGTATCCTACGAGCGTTGAACTAGGCGACGGAAGAGTCCTGACGTTTGCCGGCCTCGATGAAAGCGGAAGCACGAATTCTCAGGTCGAGATCTACAAGGTCGGTCTCGGGTGGAGCACACCATATACGTCCTCCTGGGTTCCACCGCTCTATCCCAGACTTCACCTGCTCCCGGACGGCAGGGTTTTTTATTCGGGCTGGACAACACAGTCGCGAACCTTCAGCACCGCGACGAACACTTGGTCCGGCACAGTGGCCACGACGAACTTCGGAGGCATCCGCACCTACGGTTCGTCGGTGCTGTTTCCCCTGACACCTGCCAATGGATATAAGCCCAAGGTAATCATCCTCGGAGGAGGCAATCCCTCGACCGCCACCACCGAGATCATTGATTTGTCTTCTCCGTCGCCCTCGTGGGCGTATGGCCCGGCGATGTCGCAGCCGCGCATCGAGATGAACGCGACTATGTTGCCTAACGGCAAGATCTTGACCGTGGGAGGCTCGCAAGTCGATGAAGATATCAACTCAGCGAGCCTGAATGCCGACCTTTACGACACCTCAAACAACACGATGGGCTCGGCGGGAACAAACGCCTACCCAAGGCTGTACCATTCCGTCTCATTGCTTCTGCCGGACGCTACGGTCTGGGTCGCAGGAGGAAACCCGCAGCGCGGCACCTATGAAAATCATGTAGAGATCTACTCGCCGCCGTATCTGTTCAATCCCGATGGCAGTCCAGCGACAAGGCCCACGATCACCAGCGTCACACCTGGGATCATCGGCTACGGCACAACGTTCCAGGTGCAGACCCCCAATGCGGCAAGCATCTCTTCCGTGGTACTCATGAAGAACGGCTCGGTGACCCACGCCTTTGACATGGATCAGCGCATGGTTGGCCTGAGTTTCACGGTCGGCAGTGGCACGCTGACCGTGACCGGTCCACCGAATGGAAACACCGCGCCCCCAGGCTATTACATGCTCTTCCTGCTGAACAGCGCCGGGGTACCGTCGGTTGCGAAGTTTGTTCAGGTTTCGGCAACTCCAACCGACGTGCCTCCGACCGGTACCATCACGAGCCCGTCTTCCAATGCTTTTATCGCACCTGGTCAGTCGGTCACATTTTCCGGCACCGGAAGCGCCTCGAGCGGTTCGATCGCTTCCTATTCGTGGTCGATCCGCGGCGGCACGCCGAATTCGAGCACCCTTGCAAGTCCGGGGGCAGTGGTCTTTCAGAAAACCGGTCTTTACACGGCTTCCCTCACCGTCACCGACAGTGCAGGAAACACCGATCCGAGCCCTCCCGTCCGCACCATCACCGTGACGACGACTCCCGCTCCGACGCTCTCTAACGCGTCTCCAAATTCGGGTGCTCAAGGACAGAACGGCATTACGGTGTCACTGACCGGCACCAACTTCTTAACCGGAGCGACGTGCGCTTTTGGCTCAGGAATTACCGTGCAGTCCTGCGCCTTTGCCTCGGCCACGCTGCTTACCGCCAACATCTCCGTCTTTTTCAACGCCACGATTGGAGCACGCAACATTACCGTTACGAACCCGGATGGGCAGTCCGCTCAATTGGCTAACGGTTTCAGCGTTGTCCAGGGGACGATCAATCCACCGCCAACCCTCACGGCAGTGAGCCCGAATTCTGGCGCACAAGGCGAGAGCGGCCTGAACGTTTCGCTCACCGGCACGGACTTTCTCCCCAACCCGACATGTACGTTCGGAGAGGGCATTACCGTCAATAACTGTACATATAACTCTGCCACCCAGCTCACTGCAAACATCACGATTACTTCGACAGCCTTCATCGCGGCGAGTAACGTGACCGTGATGAACGCGGACGGGCAGAACGCAACCTTGGTCAACGGCTTCAGTGTTCATGCTCCGATCGTTAACCACATCGATTTCAACTATGCGAGCCGGACTGCGTTGCTATCTGCGGGCTGGAGCTTTACAGCCACAACCTCCAACGGTGGTACACGCAACACCGAGGTCAGTTCCGGCCAGCCTACAGTCGATTACAACCAGTCAGTGCATCCGGGTACGCTCCGAATCCAGCTCGGCAGCGGCGAGGATTATGGGAGCAGTAATAATTCGCAAAACATGCTGTTCCATGCCCTGCCTCCCACCTGGTCCAGCATTCGCCTGAACATCGCCTCGTTCAATCCAACGTCGAACTATCAGCAGGCCGGTCTGATGTTGTATCAGGACGACAACAATTATTTCTACGCAAGCCGACTTTTTGCCAATGCTCCCAGCACGGAAAGCACCTACGAAATTGGGGGATCGCCCACGAGTCTCGCTCGTCTGCCTCTGTCGTTGACGTCAAATATTACGTACAGAATTGACAAGACCGCGCCAAACACCTACACGAGCTACTATTCCCCCGATGGCGGAGGCAGCTGGACACAAATCGCCAGTCAGACAGCAAATTTCAGTAACGTCAGACTCGCGATACAGCAAGGCACGGATCACACCGGCACATTCCCGACAGTGGACTTCGCGTGGGTTGAAATTTTCTCGCAGGATCTTGCTGCGGCACCGACTCTTACCGGCGTATCACCGAATGTGGGAGCAGTGGGGCAGAACAACTTGGGTGTGGAGCTTACCGGAACCAACTTCTTGAACTCACCGACCTGCAACTTCGACGCAGGGATCACTGTCAACTCGTGCGCTTACGTTTCCGGCACGGAGATTACCGCCAACATTTCGATTGCCTCGAATGCTTCAATCGGGGCGAGGAACGTGACCGTAACCAACAGTGACGGCCAGTCCGCGACGCTCACGGGCGGTTTCTCCGTGCAGAGCAGCGTGGTTTATCCAGCGCCCACGATTACATCAGCCAATCCAAATTCCGGTATGCAGGCACAGTCGAACATGGTCGTAACGCTCGCCGGCACAAATTTCTTGCCGGCACCAGTTTGTAGTTTTGGCTCTGGAATTACGGTGAATTCCTGCACTTACAATTCGTCGACGCAGCTTATTGCGAATATTTCGATTGCCTCGAACGCGACAGTAGGCACCAACAACATCACCGTCACGAACTCGGATGGTCAGATGGCAGTCCTTGGGAACGGATTCACTGTCAACTTCAATCCGAACCCGTTCACTCCAATCCGCGTGGATTCCGGAGGTATCGCCTATACCGATGTTCAAAGCCAAGTATGGACGGCCGACAATGGGTTCACGGGAGGTTCCACAGCCAGCACGACAAATTCGATCGCGAACACGGCAGACCCCACGCTCTATCGATCAGAGCGATACGGGAATTTCACCTATCAGTTCAGTGTTCCGAATGGATCCTACGACGTGATGCTCAAGTTCGCGGAGATCTATTGGACCACTACGGGAAAAAGGATCTTCAACGTCTCGATCAACGGGACGCAAGTACTTTCGAATTTCGATATCGTAGCGGCCGCCGGGGGGGCGTTTACCGCAATTGACAAAACATTTCCCACTACAGTCGTCAACGGCGCGATCACCATCCAGTTCACGGCCGGCTCAGCGGATCTTCCGAAGATCAGCGCCATTCAGATCAGCTCCAGATCTGGCGTATCCATTCAAATCAGTCCAACCACCGCGAGCCTCTATGCCAGTCAGTTCCAGCAATTCACGGCCAGCGTCACCGGAAGCACGAACACGAGCGTCACTTGGTCGCTCACGCCTCAGACCGGGACACTGACGGCAAACGGCTTATATACAGCTCCCGCCTCGGTAACCTCTCCCCAAACCGTAAAGGTGACGGCCACAAGCCAGGCGGATCCGACGCAGTCAGCAGTGGCAACGGTAAGTCTGCTACCGCCGGCGGGCTCCTTCGCACCAATCTATGTGCATTCCGGGTCGGGAAGCGCCTATACAGACACGCTTGGGAACAACTGGAGCGCGGATACTTCCTTCACCGGAGGACAGATCGCCTCAACGACGACGACCATTACAAACACGCCGGACCCGGCTCTATACCAAACGGAACGCTATGGAGCGTTCTCCTATTCGTTTACGGTTCCGGCGGGAAATTATTCAGTGATCCTGAAGTTTGCGGAGATCTACTATACGTCGGTCGGAAAACGCTTGTTCAACGTCTCGATCAACGGAACCCCGGTACTGACCAACTTTGACATTGTCGCGACAGCCGGAGCAGCGTTCAAAGCCATCGACAAGACTTTTCCTGTCACCGTCACTGGGAACTCGATTACCGTGCAGTTCACCGCAGGTTCTGCAGATTTTCCGAAGGTGAGTGCCCTCGAGATCAAGCAGGCCTCTGGTGTCGGCATTCAAATCAACCCGACCACTGTGAGCTTGCAGGCAGCCCAGAGTCAACAGTTCGCTGCTACCATCACTGGGACCAACAATCTTGGAGTGAATTGGTCTTATGCTCCGCAGGTCGGAACTTTGGTCACATCGGGTCCTAACGCCGGTCTTTACACCGCTCCGTCGTCGATTACAACGAACCAAACCGTGCAGGTCACGGCAACGAGCGCGGCGGATCCTACACAGACTGCCACGGCAACGGTCTCTCTCGTGCCTCCCTTCACGCAGATCTTGGTCCACTCGGGAGGGCCGGCCTACACGGACACGCAAGGGCAAGTGTGGAAGGCGGACACGGGCTTTATCGGGGGCAACACCGCCAGCACCGCGAAAACCATTACGAATACCTCCGATCCGACACTTTATCAATCGGAACGGTACGGCGGTTTTTCCTATCAATTCGCGGTGGCGAACGGAAACTACAATGTGGTTCTTAAATTTGCGGAGATCTACTACAACACGACAGGGCAACGCATCTTCAGTGTCTCGATCAATGGAGCCCAGGTGTTGACCAACTTTGACATTGTCGCGGCAGCGGGAGGAGCGTTGAAGGCCATCGACAAAACTTTCCCGGTTACCGTAACGAACAATCAGATTACGATTCAATTCGTACCCGGATCCGCTGACCTGCCGAAGGTGAGCGCGATCCAGATCCACTAGACGGGTCCGCGGACGAGCGTTTTAAGGAAGGGTTGCATGCGCAACCCTCGTCGATCCTGAGAACAGCCTACTGTACGGCCTCTACCTGCGACACGCCGCGCCGGACAACCATTAGGCTCCGCAATTTTTTCTGCAGTGGTATCTCATAGGCATAACACACCATGAGCGCGGTGCCCTGCACCAGCACGAATAGCAGGACGGTTACGAGACAGAATCGGGCCCAGTTTGAGACCTCCCAGCCAAAGTGGAGCGAGATTCCTTTGAGCGCGCGCATCATCGGCGCCTGGAGCATATAAAAAGAAAAGCTTGCCGTACCAAGCCGGTGTAACCACGGCCGACTGAGATGCGCGGCAAAAAGGCCGCCGCCGCTGGCCAAGCCAAAAACCAGGAGAGTCGAACCAGGAAGGTATAACAATCCGCCCCACATTGGCCATGGAGCATGTTCTCGATAGAGCGCGCCAGCCACGATGAGCAGTATGCCGCCTAGTTGCGCTAGGCTTGCGACCGTTTGAGTTCTAGACGCCGGATTGGCCAAAAAACCGCGTGCTAGGTAAACTCCGGCTAGGAATTCCGGGAATCTCGATGGCGCGAACCAGGACACAAAATAAAGGCGAGTGAAGTCTGATTGGCTGTAGCGGAGAAGCGACCACAAGCAGAAAAGGTAACCACCCGCCAAGATCAACGGCAAGAAGCGACGCTGCCTGCCGACCGCGAAGCAGATCGCCAGCGGAGCGAGCAGATAAAAAAACCATTCGCAACTTATGCTCCACGAAGGCACGTTCAAGTAATCGAAAAACGTCGGTCTAGCGAACGGCCAAAAGCATTGCAACAAGAAAATGTGAAACGGAAGAGCGCGCCAGTCCAAGGGCATATTGGGGCTGAATATTTGGATCGGCAGCGCCATCAGCAGTGTAAGAAGATGGACTGGATAGATCTTGGTCAGCCGGTCCCAAGCAAACCGTTTGTGGCTCGAAGCGGAAACACCGTTCTGAAACACGTCCGCGTAGTTGTAAGTAAGAATGAATCCGCTCAATACGAAGAAGAAAGATACGGCAACGACTCCAGCATTGAACAACAGGTGCCTGCCAGCCAGCTGTTCCATTCCCGGGATGAGAGGAACGTGAGACAAGAAAACGAACAATGCCGCGTAAAATCGGATTCCTGTGAGAGCCGATAATTCCGCCTTGCGCATGGATCTACCGCCGATCCCGTCGTGGAGGCTCTATTCTAGTTCACCAGAACCGGCGATTGCGTTGAAATCTCTAGAATCTCTTGGCAGGGAGCGAGTCTAGTGATTCAAGTGATTCCCTTTTCAAGGCGCTCTCAATGGTTGCGACGAAGTGCAAATGGCTCGAACGCGTGGTATACGCAATGTCAGAACTGCCGCCAGCCGCAGCCCGGGTCTTAACCATTCGGTTTAGAGTTTGACTCAGAAAGAGATTCAGCGTAAGAAAGAACGCGAACACCAAGCGCAGAATCTGCTCTGGCACGAGGATGCGCTTTTTCCGCCTTGGATTCTCAATGACGGATTCACGCGGTTCCATGCCTGTTGCGGGCTCTACTCCGTGGAAATAGAGGGGTGCAATTGCAAGCAGGGCAACCGTATCTCTTGACCGCGAGCCCGTACACCTTCGACACCACCGACGCCTGGTATCTGAATGCGCAGGGCCAGCCAGGATTGGAGATACAGACGCCAGAGCCGTCACCGCTGTTTCTCTTGCTGCCAGTATTTCTAACGGTTTTGTTGATTGCCTGCCTTGCTCCTACGCATCGTGAAGCGGTTTAGTGCTTCACTACCGGAGACCGAAATCGTCAACATAACCAGAACGGACGACACGACAGGAGAAGGCACAGCCGAGCCGAGGGGTCGGGCACATCGTCGAGATTTTCACGATCGACGCCGTTTGCTCAAACCATGCGCCCTGATCACTCAGATCGAGATGTTTACAACTTCCGGGCGTTCATCTAAGGTCGAACGCGGCAGTATCCGCTTCCCAGTCGCAAACGCGGGAATAGAAATGCATCGCGATTCGAAGACAAAGAACGTCTCCCTATTTTTTCTGATGTGCGGTCCATTCAGGCAATTTTCGGAGCGCCAGCGTGACGGATCAATGACCCAACCGGAATGATCATGGATCGGGGGACCACGCCTGCAATTTTCTGGAAAACGTATCCCGATCGGTTAAGAATGACCGAACGGGAAGTTCACGTGTGGCGAGCAGATCTCCATGCCAGCCCTAGCGCGCAGGAACGACTCGTTGCGTGTCTGTCGGCAGAGGAGAAGTCCCGAGCCGAGCGATTCGTTTTCGCCCGCGATCGCGATTTCTGGGTTGCGTGCCGCGGGATCTTGCGCCAGATCCTTAGCCTATATCTTGACGAGCACCCCGGGAATATCGAGTTCATCAGGGAGCCAGCCGGCAAGCCCCGCTTAGGGCCGCATCGCCAGAGCAGCGAGCCACCGATCATGTTCAATGTCTCTCATTCGAACGGTCTCGCTCTGGTGGCTCTCACGCTCGAGCAGGAAGTCGGGATCGATCTAGAAAAAGTTCGCTCGGAATTCGCGACCCACGAAATCGCGGAGAGGTATTTCTCTGCTCAGGAGCAAGCGGAGTTTCGGTCTCTGCCAGATGAGCTGCAGACAGAGGCTTTTTTCCTGTGCTGGACGCGCAAAGAGGCCTTTGTGAAGGCCCGCGGCGAGGGATTGCAGGTGCCGCTCGACAGCTTTACGGTGTCGCTGACGCCGGGGCGTCCTGAAGTGCTGACCAGCGCGGACGCCGAGCGCTGGCACATGTTTTCCTTCTCACCCGCGCCGAGCTATGTCGCCGCGCTCGTCACCGAAGGACGCAAGACGGAGCGCTCTTTCTGGGAATGGCAACCCAAAGGAAGCTCGGGGGTTCCAGCCGAGCTCCCGGCTCAAGAGACTTGAGACGAGGAGGGGCGGCTAGCCTCTGGCGGTTAAATCGCCGCAGTCAGCCGCGCACGTCGCCGCGCACCGAAACTGATTTCTTGACTCCGCGATACGACCAGAAGTAGCTTGCATCGTCCGGCAGTCTCGGAGAGGGGAGAAAAAACTTGGAAAAACAACTTAGCGTCGCCAGCTATTGGATTGGTTTAGTTTCCCTGGTATTGGCCCTGGTTTTCCGCATCCTTGCGATCATGGGTGTTGCCGTCTGGAGCGCTTCGCCCGCAAGCGTCCCGATCTCGTATTTGACTTTCTTCCATGGCGCAGAAGTATTCCTGCTGCTGTCAATCGCCAGCTCGGTGATTGCCTGGGCCAAGCTGCCTCGTAGTTAAACGGTGTGGCTTTCAGCCGCAAGGCAGCTGTCTACTTCGCTTACCCGACGGGCAAGAAAAGCCAGGTGCCCGGCCGTATGCGCCAACATGTGCGACAGATCGCGGAGTGGATGTAGTCGGATAGGCTGCGCGAGTGGACGATCTTGCGGACAGTCGACGAGAAACACACGACGATTTCTTCTTCTATCGCTGCGTCGAAGCAGAACAGGGCGAACCCTTGAACTTACGCGCGCCTGATGGATTTCGCCAAAGTCAATTTTAGAAGCGCAGCCAACAGCACCGCGGCTGTGACCAAGGCTAATGAGGAAGGCTCGGGAGTGGCAATCGTTTCGCCAAAAATCGCGAACGCCGGATTTGCGCCGGATTGCGATGTCCAACCCGACGGATCCGGAACCGTGGCACATGTGCCCGGCGACGGACAGACGTCGACGAAACCATAGTTTAAGCTCCAAGGTTGCGCAGCTCCAAGGTTGTTGAACTGCCACAGAACCGTGGTTGCTCCGTTCGTTGGAGCGGCCACCAACCAATACGTCTGTCCAGCATTGAGAAAGACACCTGAATTGACGTTTAAGGTGAGCAGCGAGCAGCACGTACCCCCAGGGTTGAACGTTGTGGGTTCGCTGCCAATGGCCTGCTGGGAGAAGAGCACCGTAGATCCTGGTAGGCCAGCCGCGCTGGTGACCAGGGAAAGGTTGAAGGGCTGCGTGTTGGTGGAACATTGTGGGCAATCAGGCGTGCCATTGTTGAAGAACTGGACTGCCAGCTCAAGCTCTGTGACCTCGAAATTACCAGAAGACGTAAACGACGCGGCCGCCGATTGAAAGAACCCGGATACCAAGGTATTCGAAACCCCGAACAACCCCGACGCGTAGGAGTCCGCCGGATTAGAATTCAAATTCGAATAAATGGTAGAGTCAGCGGACGCTGGCGACGGAAGTATCAGGCAACTCAGAAACAACAATAACAGGAGCTGAGTCGCGCGGAAGGGCGTATTCATGGCATTCTCCGGGTATTGTGAGAGGGGACTTCCTCATATTCGACGATCCTGAACGAACCGGGACAGACTCCAAGCGTCTTTCTCGAGCATGGGCCGGTTCATTTTTAAACGACGTATTCGAGAGACAGTACAGTGCTTAGGCAACGTTGTCCAGAAGATTTCTGCCGCCTGCTTTTTCAATTGCCGACCTGCGAGCACTTGCCTTTGCATTCGTTCGCGATTTCCTGCTCAGGCCGGCGCTTGGGAGCTACTTCTGCCGGAGCAACGAAGTGTTTTGCGAAACGCGACATAAAAACAATTCTGGGACCATCAGGATCGTCAGCGCCGGCGCAAAAATCCCAAAGTGCCGGTGACAATGCACAGGCACGATTCAAAAGGAACAGTGCTGATCCCACGGCTCGATACACGCGGTTTCGCATTCATACCCCGAGGAGCAGTGAGCAGACAGGTGGATTCTGAAGTTAGCCAGGCCAAGTTCTCGCCTGGGAAACCGCTCGATCGCCTCGCGCGCCTACGGGCCTAAATTTGCCCTTAAAAGACAAGTCCTGCGATCTCCGGAACCAGTTTGCAACAATAGGGCAGGGGTTTTCTCATCCGTCTCGGAACCGGACCAGGGCAGTCCCTATCAGTCACGTAAAGGTCCATTCTAAGTCTATTATTTTCATAATCTTACATTAGAAAACTTCCGGCGCGACCGGCGAAGGCTCAAGACTTGTCTGGCAGAGGAATTGCGGTTACTGGCGCAGAGCGGGATTGGGACTCGAATGGCGTTAGCCCATCGATACGGCCCAAGCTTACCGTGCGGCCTGGTTTTACGTGGTGTCCTTGGAGGAAGTTCTTGAACGCAGCTCACGAATCGCGGGCGTCTAGGGAGTGCCGTCCCCCTTGGTTTGCTTTGCATGTTCGATCCCGCAAGGAAAGCGCGGTAGCAGACCAACTGGCTGGGCAGGGGTTTGAGACGTTCGTTCCAAAATACAAGGTCGTGCGCCGGTGGTCGGACCGATTAAAGGAGCTCGAACAGCCACTCTTTCCAGGGTACTTGTTCTCACGGTTTGACCTGGATCGCCGCCGATTGCTTCTGGCGACGCCGGGCGTGATCCAGATCGTCAGCGTAGGACAGGCGCCAACGCCAGTCGACGAAGCAGAAGTCGAGGCGATTCGGGGTGCGCTCGATTCAGGCCTGCCAACTCAGCCATGGCCGTGCCTCGAAGCAGGAGAACGGGTTCGCGTCACCTACGGGAATCTCAGAACGCTCGAAGGAATTTTGATCTGTTTCAAAGGGCACCATCGCGTCGTGCTCTCCGTCAAGATGTTGCAGCGGGCAGTGGCCTTTGAAGTGGATCTCGCCTGGGTTACACCGTTGCAGGAAACAGTACACCAGCCCGCGCTGAAGTTGCTACCGAGGGCAACTACCGCAGCCGCGTGATCGTCGATGCTCTCGTAAAGTGGATTGAAGAACGGTAGACAGATAAACCATGGCCACGCCAAACACTACGCTTCCAAAGCAAATGAAGGCGGACGACAGACCGCCAAGAAAGGCACGAGCATCCGCCGTTGTGCCGAGTGATCGCTCGAGCCGAATCTTTCTCGGCGAGGGCGAATTCACCTCAATGCTCTATCTTGAACGTCGCCGGGCAGAACGGGCCAGCAAGCGTTTCGTCCTGATGCTAGTGGACGTGAAGCGGGTCATCAGCGACGGACAGAGCAAGCAGACGCTCGCCAGGGTCAGCAAAGCGCTCGTTCGTTGCACTCGCGAGACAGACGTGATTGGCTGGTATCTCGAGGACAGCCTTATGGGCGTAATCGGCACCGAGATCGGGGATGCCACAGCGAAGGTTGTGCAAGACCGGCTGCTCGAAAAGATGCGTGCCACGTTTCAGGAAGCGATCGGATTGACTAAGCATACTCAGATCACCGTGTCCTTCCATTTCTTTCCTGATGAATGTAACGATGGCGATACGGATCATTCCGCCGACATCGCCCTGTATCCGGACGTCTCGCGCAAGACCGATTCGCACAGATTCGCGCTCGGCATCAAGCGGATCATGGACGTAATCGGAAGCGCCGGGGCTCTGATGCTACTTTCACCGCTCTACGCGGCAATTGCTTTGGCGATCAAACTCACATCCAATGGACCCGTTTTGTTCCGGCAGCCTCGGCTGGGGCAATATGGGAAGAGCTTCACCTTCTTGAAGTTCCGGTCGATGCGAACGGATTGCGACTCGCGGATCCATGAGGAATACGTGAGCCAGTTTATTTCTGGCCGCGCAAGTGGCAACGCGAATGGGAATTCGCGTCCTGTTTATAAAATTCAAAAGGATCCTCGGATAACTTCTGTCGGTCGATTCTTGCGGAAGACAAGTTTGGACGAATTGCCGCAGTTCTGGAACGTACTGCGAGGCGAGATGTCGCTAGTGGGACCACGACCGCCCATCGCCTATGAGTACAAGGCGTACGAACTTTGGCACCGCCGCCGCGTATTGGAAATCAAACCCGGGATTACAGGACTGTGGCAGGTTAAGGGTCGTAGCAGAACGAGATTCGATGATATGGTTCGCCTGGATCTAAAGTACGCGCAAGCCTGGTCCATTTGGTTGGACGTGAGTATTCTTCTGCAGACTCCTGGAGCCGTGCTCACCGGCGATGGCGCACATTAGATTTGGCCGATCCGTCGGAATGGTGCACCTCCAGGATGTTCCCGCATGATCTCGTCGGACGACTCTCCTTGAAGAAATGAAATTCCGTGTGCATGGGGAAACCGCAACGACTTAGTGCGCGCAAAATGCCACAATCTAAAGAACGCGGCAACGCAATAGGAGAACCATGATTCGGATCGGCGTAATTGGATACGGCTACTGGGGGCCGAACATCGTTAGGAATTTTCAGACTCACGACAATTCGGAAGTGACCCTGGTGTGTGATAAGAATCCGAATTTCGGGGACCGGCTGCGCAAGGCCCATCCTTCCATTCCTTTTACGACGGACGCAAATGAGATTCTGACATCTCCCCGAGTCGATGCAGTGGCGGTGGTGACGCCGGTATGGACGCACTACCAATTGGCAAAAGCAGCTCTCGAGAATGGGAAACACGTTTTTGTGGAGAAACCTTTCACCTATAGCGCCGCGCAGGCGGAGGAACTGATCGAGCTTGCCGATCGCAAGAATCTGAAAATCATGGTGGATCATACCTTCCTGTTTACCGGGGCGGTGAAGAAGATCCGGCAGCTCGTGCATGAAGGCGCTCTTGGAGATTTGTATTATTACGATTCACTGCGCGTCAATCTGGGGCTTTTCCAGCATGACGTTAACGTGATCTGGGATCTGGCGCCTCACGATCTGTCGATTATGGATCATGTGATTCAGGAGCAGGCTGAAGCAGTCGTTGCCACCGGCGAGCAGCACTTGAACGGGGTGGAAGATGTGGCTTTCATCACCGTGTATTTTCCGAAGCACATCATCGCGCATGTGAATGTGAATTGGCTTTCGCCCGTCAAAGTCCGCACCACCTTGATCGGTGGCGAGAAGAAGATGCTGGTCTGGAACGATCTCGAGGCGGATGAAAAGATCAAGGTCTATGACAAGGGTGTGAGCATGTCCACAAACCCCAGCAATCTTCATCAATTACTGGTCAGCTATCGCTCGGGAGATATGTGGGCTCCGCAGGTGGAACAGATTGAGGCCCTCAAGGCCGAGACCGCTTATTTTCTCCAGTGTATCGAGAAAAATGAAACGCCGTTTAACGACGGCATAAACGGCCTGCGCGTGGTGCGAATTCTCGAAGCAGCGGAAAAATCGGTCCGTAAACGAGGCGAGGCGGTGATTCTGTGAACGAATTCGTTGCCATCGCGCCGACGGTCAAACTGGGACGAAACGTAAGACTTTCGAAATTCATCAACCTCTACGGGTGCGACATCGGTGACGACACAAAGATCGGCGCTTTCGTCGAGATCCAGAAGAACGCTCGCGTCGGCAAACGCTGTAAAGTCTCAAGTCACACCTTTATCTGTGAAGGCGTCGATATCGAAGACAACGTGTTTATCGGCCACGGCGTGACTTTCATCAATGATTCCTATCCTCGCGCAACGACACCGTCAGGAGAACTGCAAACTGAGACAGATTGGACGGTCGAGAAGACGTTGGTGCGAAAGGGCGCATCGATCGGCTCCGGCTCCACGATCCTCAGCGGGGTTTCGATCGGAGAAAACGCGATTGTGGGCGCGGGCAGCGTGGTGACCAAAGACGTGCCGGCGAACAGCATTGTGGCCGGCAACCCGGCAAAGTTTTTGCGGCTCATTTCAGAGGAGAAACCAGTATCCCCATGACCCAAACCATCAGGATTCCTTTCCTTGATCTCGTCACTCCCCATCGCGAACTGCGGGCAGAGCTCCTAGCAGTTGTCGAACGGGCATGGGACACGGCCGGCTTCATCGGCGGGCCGATGGTCGAGGAATTCGAGCGTGAATTCGCCACGTTTTGTGCGGTTAGGAATTGCGTGGGCGTAAACAGCGGGACAGACGCCTTGCGGTTCATTCTTCTGGCCTCCGGCATCGGCCCCGGTGAAATCGTCATAACCGTCCCACACACATTCATCGCCACGACCGAGGCGATTTCCCAGGCCGGAGCTCAGATCGCCTTCGTCGACATCGACGAAGCGACATATACCATGGATCCTCAGAAGCTTCGCGAATACATCGAGACTCGCTGCAGCTTTGATCGCAATCGCGGCAAATTGATCGAACGCGCGTCACAACGAGTGGTCCACGCCGTTGTCCCTGTGCATCTCTATGGTCAGACAGCAGATATGGATCCCATTTTGGATCTGGCCGAACGATACAATCTGGTGGTGATCGAAGATGCGTGCCAGGCACACGGCGCGGAATACTTCTCGAAAAAAGACGGCAACTGGAAGAAGGCCGGATCGATGGGCGCAGCCGCGGCTTTCAGTTTCTACCCCGGAAAAAACCTCGGAGCTTGCGGCGAAGCGGGAGCCATTACAACGAATGACTCGGGTTTGGCGGATCGCACGAAGATGATCCGGGACCACGGGCAGGCGAAAAAATACTACCATGACATCGAGGGCTACAACGGTCGCCTTGATTCTGTGCAAGCCGGATGGCTCACCGTTAAACTTCGCCACCTGGAGGCATGGAACGAGTCTCGGCGTTCGCTTGCACAACGCTACCATGAGCTTCTCAGCGAATTGAACGAATCGATCGTGCTTCCTCGCGAAGCTGACTGGACACGCGGGGTTTATCATCTCTATGTTGTACGGGTGCAGGACCGCGACTCGCTGCAGTCCTGCCTGGCGGAAGCGGGCATCGGCACGGGCATCCACTATCCAATTCCGTTGCACTTGCAGAAGGCCTACGCCCATATCGGTTACAAGAAGGGCGATTTCCCGGTGACCGAGCGAATGGCAGAGCAAATCGTCTCGCTGCCAATGTTCCCTCAGCTCCGTCATGACCAGCAGATTGCGATCGCCGAAAAAGTGATTGCGTTCGTAAATTCTAAGATCGGCGCAGCCCGTTAAATTGTGCAGCGCGGGATTCACAATCTCAAAGACGTCGTCGACTGGAATCTATGTATCGGCTGCGGCGCCTGTGCCTATGCCTGCAAAAAAGGCGGCATCTCGTTGGTTAACATCGAGGCGGAAGGGATTCGGCCGAAGTTCGCATCGGAGGAATGCGCTTCGTGTAGTGAATGCCTTGAATTTTGTCCAGGTTACCAAGTCGATAGTTATCTGGCCGCGGGGCGCATCGCGAAGCACAGCGAAGCGGATCATGAATTTGGCCCATCGCTTGAGATTTGGGAGGGCTATGCGACTGACCCTGAGATTCGCTTTCGGGCCTCCTCCGGAGGAATCCTTTCCGCTCTTTCCCTCTATTGTCTCGAGAAGGAAGGAATGGCGTTTGTCGTTCACGCCGGAGCCGATCCGCGTCGCCCGTGGATGAACAAGACCTTTCAAAGCCGATCGCGCGACGAAGTCCTCGCGCGAACCGGATCAAGATATGCACCTGCCTCGCCTTGCGATGGTCTCGGCGCAATAGAAGCTAGCGATAGGCCTTGCGTGTTTGTCGGCAAACCGTGCGATACCGCCGGCGTGGCGCTGGCCCGGCGGCAAAGACCTGGTCTTGAAAAGAATCTGGGGCTGGTCCTGAGCTTCTTTTGCGCGGGTACGCCCAGCACCCGGGGCACGCTCGACCTGATGCGGTCGCTCGGCGTCAATCCGGACGAGGCCGAGACGGTTCACTACCGCGGCGATGGATGGCCCGGACGATTCCGGGTCAAGGCGAAGGAAAAAGAACGCGAAGCATCCTATTCCTACAACGAATCGTGGGGCCGTCTGACGCATTACCGGCCGGTTCGTTGCCACATTTGTCCGGATGGACTAGGCCGTGTTTCCGATATCTCCTGCGGAGACGCGTGGAATGAATTTTCTGAGAACAACGATCCGGGCCGTTCTCTCGTTCTCGTACGCACGGAGCGCGGGCGCGAAATCCTGACGAGGGCGCGGGAGGCAGGCTACGTCGATCTCGAACCTCGCAACTCCGCAGCAGTGTTGGCCGCGCAGGTAAACCTGCTGTCCAGGCGTCGCGAAATATTCGGGAGATTGTTGGCCCGCAAGCTCTTGCTGGTACCGATCCCAAACTACGTCGGGTTTTCGCTGTTTCGATCCTGGCTGCGGATTCCTTTCTTGCTCAAGTGCCGCACCATCGTGGGGACCCTGACCCGCTTGATTCAACGCGGGCAGTGGCGCAGACGTCCGCCTTATGTAACGCCCGCACCCTGAAAAAGAAGAGAGCCAGGATCTGGTCGTCGTTTCAGTGCTACCACGAATTAAACCGGTTCCGCTTTCGAGCCCCTGTTGTTTTCAATGTCTTAAAGAGATTGGATTATGGCGCGAGTCGATCGTCTAGCGACACTCTATCTGGCCCATCCGCTCCGGCGGATCATCGGCAGGAATTCTTCGTCCCGCGTGCCGATTCTTATGTATCACAGCGTTTCGGATAACCTGTTCGGGAAATCCCATCCTTATTATCAAATCAATACGTCGCCAAGAGTCTTTGCGCGCCAAATGAGATGGCTGCGCCAGAACGGCTACCGGACGATGGATACGACCGATATGTGGGCGGCGATCGTCAGAGGCACAGATCTTTCCAAGACCGTGGTCATTACATTTGACGATGGGTATCAGGATTTCTACACCAGCGCCTTTGATGTGATGAAGCAATGCGGATTTACCGCAACCATCTACCTGGCCACGGACAGGATTCAAGACACTCCCGTGCGCATCGAGGGCGTAGATTATCTGAGCTGGCGAGAAGTGCGTGAGCTGCATTCGGCAGGCATCCGTTTCGGTTCGCACACGGTCACCCACCCTGACCTTCGCTCCCTGGGCCCGGACCAAATTGACTATGAAGTCGGTTATTCGAAGGAGATTATCGAGCAAAAGCTTGGGACTGCTGTCAAATCCTTCGCTTATCCGTTCGCGTTTCCCGAAGAAGACAAGGACTTCGCACGCTTTTTGGCAGACATTCTGGAAAACCTGGGATTTGAAAATGGTGTTTCGACGATCCTCGGTCGGGCGTCGAAAAAGAGCAATCCATTCTATTTGCCTCGTTTGCCGGTAAACTCTTGGGATGATACGGCGTTTCTCCGTGCAAAGCTCGGCGGGGACTATGACTGGTTGCACTGGCCGCAGCTGCTCAATAAATTTGTTCACCACAATGTCACACTAATGCAGCGCGCCGTGCGCATGGAGCAGGAGGAAGCAGAGTGAACACGTCGAACGGTGGCCCGAACATCCCGCTCGAATCGACCGCCATGGGCGAACGAGAGAATTGCTCCGGCTACCGATACGTCATCGTTTCGCCGGCAAAGGACGAAGAGGCCTATGCGGCGAAGACCATTGAATCCGTCGCGGGCCAATCCATCCGACCCGTGCGCTGGGTGATCGTTGATGATGGTTCGCGCGATCGCACGGCCGAGATTGCCAGCGGTTACGCGCAACGCTATCCTTGGATTTCAGTCGAGCGCATCCGGCGTGATCCTGTTCGGAATCCCGGACCAGCGGTCGTGGCGGCGTTCAATTCCGGACTCCATAGTCTTGCCAGTGTTGACTACGACTTTCTCGTAAAGCTCGACATGGATCTGATCCTGCCTCGAGACTACTTCGAGAAATTGTTGGCGCGCTTTAAAAGCGACGAGGGGCTCGGCATCGCTTCCGGGGTTTATCTCGAATCGCGGAATGGCCAATGGGAAGCCATCCAAATGCCAGCTTATCATGCGGCGGGAGCATCGAAAGTGATGCGGCGTGAATGCTTTGAAGCGATCGGCGGGTACTCTCCAAACATCGGCTGGGATTCCATTGATGAAATTCGTGCCCGCGCACTCGGCTGGAACACCTGCCATTTTCCGGATCTCCGCTTTCATCATCTGAGGCAAGAGGGCCGCGGAATTGGTCGATTACGCAACTCGGTCAAGAATGGCGTCGCCTACTACGTGATGGGCGGCGATATCTTCTTTCTGCTGTTCAAGGTTCCCTACCGCATGGTGGCCTCAGAACCCATCCTTCTGGGCGGCCTGGCAATCCTGTGGGGCTATCTAGGTTGCTTCTTCACGGGCCGGAAGCGCCTGGTTACGAAGCTGGAAGCAAGGCTGTACAGAAACCTCTTGCGCTCGCAATTATGGGGACGGTGGCGCAAAGCCCCGCCCGAAACCGCTATTTTGTCAAACCGGAGAGAAAGCTAGACCATGTGCGGAATCGTCGGCATTTTTGATCGTAATGGTTCGCCGATCGATCGCGAATTGCTCAATCGCATGACCGGGGTAATTCGGCATCGTGGCCCTGACGGGGAGGGATGCTTCACCGCTCCAGGGGTGGGTATCAGCATGCGCCGCCTGAGCATCATCGACCTCGAGGGCGGATCGCAGCCGTTGAGCAATGAAGACGGCAGCTTGCAGCTTGTCTTTAACGGAGAGATTTACAATTACATCGAATTGCGCGAAGAGTTGCTTCGCCACGGGCACGAGTTTAAGACGCAGTCCGACACGGAAGTCATTGTCCATGCCTATGAACAGTGGGGACGGGACTGTGTCGATCGCTTCAATGGAATGTTTGCATTCGCGCTTTGGGACGCCCACAAGCGGGAACTGTTTCTGGCGCGCGATCATCTCGGCATTAAGCCTCTCTATTACGTCGAGCTCGGAGACCGTGTGCTGTTCGCATCGGAAATTAAGTCCATCCTTGAAGATCGACTGTGCCCTCGCGAAGTCGACTTGAAATCGTTAGGCCAGCTCTTCTCTCTCCGATACGTTCCTTCGCCCGATACGCTGTTCAAAGGAATCAAAAAACTCCCGGCGGGTCACCGCATGACGCTTGGCGCATCCGGCGTTCGCATCGAACGATTCTGGAAGTGGAAGCCGGTTCTTGGTCAATCGACGGATGAAGGTGCGCTGATCGAGAAATACCAGACGCTACTCGAGGATGCGGTGCGCATTCAAATGCGAAGTGACGTGCCGGTCGGCTTGTTCCTGAGCTCCGGTGTTGATTCGACCGCCATTTTGGCATTGATGAGCCAGCATTCGACCCAGCAGATCCGTACCTTCACCATCGGTTTTGAAAACAACGGCAGTTACGACGAAGTGACCGATGCCAGGAAAATGGCTCGAATGTTTGACACCGATCATACGGAGATGATCCTAAAGGCGGAAGACTATCAGAGCTACTACGAGCGCTATCTGTGGGATCTAGAAGAACCGCTCGGGAATGAATCGGCTGCCGCGTTTTATTTCGTAAGCCTGATAGCAAGCCAGAAGGTAAAGGTCGCCCTAAATGGCCAGGGAGCGGATGAACCCTGGGCGGGTTATGACCGCTACAAGGGAGTGAAACTGTCGCAGTACTACAGCCTTCTGCCGTCCTTCCTCACCGCGTGGCTATCTTCGCCACGCGTCGAACGCGCGGCCAAGAACGAAAAGATGAAGCGTGCTCTGCTTTCTCTTCATGAACCTGACATCCTGACGCGGTTTGTGAAGGTCTACTCTTTCTACAGCACGGCGATGAAAGCTCGTCTGTTTCAGCCTTGGGTGCGCGAACAGATTTCGGTAGACGGTCATGAGGCTCGCGAGGCCATCGGGCGTCTGCAGAATGATGTAGCTGACCTCGACCCGCTCACGCAGATGCTCTACATCGATACGCGGGCAAACCTCCCAGACGACCTGCTAATGGTTTGTGACAAGACTTCCATGGCCAATTCGCTCGAAGCTCGCGTGCCCTTCCTCGATGTTCGCCTCGTCGAATTCATTGAAACGCTTCCGGCCAATCTTAAGCTACGCGGATTGTCGGGAAAGTATCTGCACAAAAAAGCTTGTGAGAAGTGGGTTCCGCGCGAAGTGGTCCACCGCAAAAAAAAGGGGTTTGCGAACCCCGTCGACGTTTGGTTTCGCAGCCATATGCGAGCCTACGTGGATGAATGCCTGCAGAGCGACCACTCGGCTGTCGCAAGTTACTTCAGCCGCGACTACATTCGGGAAATCATTAGCGCACACGAATCCGGCACGCAGAATTATTTGCGGCACATTCAGCTGCTAATCTCTTTCGAGTTATGGCACCGGATGTTTATTTCGCGCAGCGGACCAGCGCCCTCCGATTTGCAACCGGTGCATTCGGCCGCCGCGTCATCGCCGTCCAAATGAGAATCGCCGTCATCTAGTCGTCTTACGGCAGAAGAGAGACATGAACTCATCCTCGATCGATGTTTCGATTCTCCTCGTGAATTGGAATTCCCTTCATTATTTGAAGCTGTGTCTCGCCTCAGTCTACGAGCATACGAGAGGAATCTCCTTTGAGATCATTGTCGTCGACAACGCTTCTTATGACGGTTGCGGGGAGATGCTTCGCAACGACTTTCCCGACGTTATATTCATCCAAAGCGACGAGAACCTTGGTTTTTCGAAAGCCAACAATCTGGCCTTTCGCAGGTCTTCCGGGTCCGCTCTGCTGTTCCTGAATCCGGACACCCTGGTGCTCAACCCGGCGATCGAAATGATGTACTCCACGCTACAGTCGGCACCGAACATCGGGGCGGTGGGCTGCGGCGTTTTGAACCACGATCGCTCGCTTCAGACTCACTACGTTCAAGCTTCCCCGACGTTACTGAACCAGCTGCTGTTATCTGAATTCGCAAAAAAAATGTTTCCAAAATCCCGCTTGTGGGGAATACGTCCGCTGATTGAGTACAGTGGAAAACCAAGAGAAGTCGAAGTCGTGATGGGCTCGTGTATGATGGTCAAACGAGCCGTTTTCGAGCAAATTGGCCTCTTCGATGAGAGATATTTCATGTTCGCCGAGGACGTCGACCTCTGCTACTCCATTCGAAAACGCGGGTATGCGATCTATTATGTGCGCGAAGGATCGGTCATTCACTACGGCGGGAAGAGTTCAGAATTGAAGGAAGAAAGCGAATTTTCCACCATTCTGCAGCGTGAGTCGATGGCGTTGTTTTTTGCCAAGACCAAAGGCAGAGGCTATAGCTGGCTCTACAAGAATGCCATTGGACTCTCAGCACTATTACGTCTCCTGCTGATCGCCGCGGCCACTCCCTTTCGACGAAGCGAATTCCATCGCCAGCGCCTGGCCATGGCATCAAGGAAATGGAGCAAGCTGCTGCGCTGGTCTATGGGGTCGACCTCCCTCACCGCCGAGCAGGGCAGGAAACTTACAGCGAAAGCGGACTGTTAGCCTGCGGTTCTGCCGAGATTCCTCCGATGCCCGTAAAGTCCTCACTGCGGAATTTGCCGAGTCAGATCATTTGGCGCATGCCCATGCGTTTTCGAATCGCCAATTTGCTGGGCTCTCGCTATGCGCTACGATGTGTGCTTTTCCACCACATCGCCGCCGAAGACTCTCCCTTCACAAAAGGGCTCGGTATTACCCTTGGTGTAGAGGACTTCGACGCCAAAATGCGGTTTCTCGCAGAACACTATTCGCCGATGAGCCTCGAGGATGTTCTCGCTCTTCCCACGGGAAAGAGGCTCCCGCGCCGCCCCGTCCTTTTGACCTTCGATGATGCCTACGCTTCCGTTGCGGAGGTCGCGGGACCGATCTGCAGGAAATACGGAATCCCGGCGACGTTCTTCGTCAACGCCTCGCTTGTCGGAAACCAGGATCTCGGGCTGGACAACCTAGTCTGTTACTCGGTAAATCGTTTCGGGCTCGAGCCGGTTCGTAAAGCGGCACGCCAGATTTCCGGTGACCCGGCTCTCGAAATTCTATCTTTGACGCATTTTTTCGGGGAGTTCCTTCCCAACTTATCACTGCAGTCCCGAAGGGAATTCCGTGACGCACTCGAGCTGGCCTCGGGTTTCCGTTCTACAGATCTTGCGCGCGAAGCGAAGTTGTACGTCAGCGCCGATCAGCTTCGTTCGCTGGTTTCCCAGGGCTTTAGCATCGGCAATCACACCTATACTCATGTCAATTGCAGAATCCTTTCCGGGGACGACTTCGACCAGGAAATCTTCACAAACCAGAGGGCACTAGAGGCAATCGTAAATCGGAAGGTGCGGGCCTTCAGTGTGCCATACGGTTCGTCTGCGGATGTGAGCCGAGAACTCCTTACGCACCTGCGACAGTCCGGACACGAAGCGCTCTTTCTCGTCGAGAGTCTTGCGAATACCGCGGCAACGGATTACTTCCATCTCTATCGAGTCAGCGTGACCGCGAGGAGCGACGCGAACTTCTTCGGGGAACTCGAAATCGAACCGCGCCTGCGGTCCATCCGGAATCGCCTTTTCCGGCAACGGGCGAAAACATTCGAATGAGATCCGCAGCGACACAGATGTTCACGAATCGAGAACCGGTCACCCATCCGATGGACAGAGTCTGCTGGCCGTCTTCATGGTGAAATCAATGCGTGTCATCCTCATCACAGGTGACGGCTTAGGCCATCGCTATGTCGCGAACCGAATGGCTGCGGAGATGCCACTGGCCGGGATTATTGTGGATCATGGCAGGAGCATACGACGGGTCGAGAGAATGCTGCGGTTGATTCGCAGGTACAGTCCGGCGCAACTCCTCTCGCGCGCAATGTGGGCCCTGGTCTCAAGAATCTGGCGAGATGAGGCTGCTTCTGAGCGTGCCATGTTGGCGGTCCTCGGGCCTGAAAACTGTTCACAATTTTCGCAACCCAATCTTCTTCACCATGTGCACGGCATCAACACGCCCGAGGGCATCGGGGCGGTTTCCTCTTTGGACCCGGATGTGATCCTGGTCTTCGGAACGGGGATCGTGGGAAAACAGGTCCTATCACGGGCCCGTAAAACTGCCCTGAACATGCACACCGGGATCTCCCCGTATTACCGAGGGTGCGATTGCTATTTCTGGCCTCTCTACAACCGGGAACTTCACATGCTCGGAGCAACCGTTCACGAATGTGTGAGGGAAATTGACGGGGGCCGCATTTTTGCTACCACCGGAATCGAGCTGCAGCCCGATGACGATCTCTTTATGGTGTTTGCGCGGTGCATTTCTGCGGGCGCTGATCTGTACGTCAAAAAGGTCCGTGAATTGGCTGATCACGACCTATCCGGAACGACGCAGGATCTGTCGATCGGCACGGAATACAAAGCGCATCAAAAGGGCTTTCTCGCTGAATGGAAGGTCCGCCGTGCAATTCAGGGGGGCCTTGTTCGTCAGTTCGTCGGAACGCCGGTAGCAATCCCTCGAGACTCGGTCAGACCGTTGCATCCGGTGAAACAGGAAGGGCGAAGCGCAGGAATGAAGTCGGAAAATAGTGTTCGGGTCGATGTACCCTCTGGGGCACACAAAAAATGAAGACTGACGTACAGGCCGTAAACCCTCAACGGGTCGCATCGGTAAAAAGCCTTTTTGAACAGGCAGACTGGTATCTAGAGAGGTGGCGCTGCGCCATCACGATCCGCGCCGAAACCGTTCGCGAATTCGTTGGCGAGCGGAGCTTCCGATCCATCCTGGACATAGGGTGCGGTGACGGATCGATCTCTACCCAACTGTTAAAACCCGGCATGAACCTCACTCTCAATGACCTGTCATCGACCATGCTGGCCCTGGCGTCTTCCCGCGTACCGCAGCATCTGGCGGACCATGTCGATTGCATTAACGAAGACTTTTCTCGTGCTACCTTAAAGTTTCAGCCTTTTGACCTGATTGTTTGTCTGGGTGTTCTCGCGCACGTCGAATCGCCTGTGGCCACAATCGAGAAAATGAATTCGCTGCTCGCGCCTGGCGGCACGGTCATCGTGGAATGCACAGATGCGCGACATCCTCTGACGAGGCTGGTAGGCGCCTACGGCTCGCTGGGAGCGGCGCTTTCCCGGTCGAGCTACAAATTAAACGCAGTAACGCCGGCGGATGTGGTGCAAATGTTTGAGGACCGGGGCTTTACGCGAACGGGAACATTTCGCCACGTGCTTCCCATGTTCGGAATGTCGCGGGTTCTGTCACAGGCTGCCATTTACCGACTGGTTCGAGCTCTTTGCGGTTCGGCATCAAGAAATCGCCGCGCGTGGCTCGGCAACCATTACATATTGCAATTTCAGAAACAATGAGGCCATTTAACTTTCGGAGGGAATGGCTCGGCATGATGCTGAAATCTCTTATAGGCGAATCCTCAGAATGGCTCTGGTAATCCTGATCGATGTTGTGCTCTTGATAGGACTGGTCTATCTGACCGTCAGCAAGGGGCTTGAAGCCGCACTCCCATTCTTCGTCTTCGTCACCATCCTCGTCCCGGGGGAATCAGCCATACCTCTCCCCGGGTTGTTCGGCCTGACCACCCAGCGATTTGCGGTCATGGTGCTGATCGTGCTCTACCTCGTGTTCGGGCGCCGTGGTCCTGTCGAACAGCGAAATGTCCCGACTCCGCTCAAACTGCTGCTGATCCTGAACCTAGCCTGGAACATTCTCTCGGCCGTAGAATCGATCGATCCGATCCTGAGCGCAAAGCAGCTCATCTCGATCATTTTCGAATACTACGTGGTGTATTACATCTTCTACCGTACCATCAGCACACAGCAGAGTATTGAAAAAATACTGAAAGCCATGGTCGCAAGCATGGCTGCCACGGTTGTGTTTGGATCCATCGAGTCTTATAGCGGATGGTCCGTGATCACGTGGTTTCCCCAGGCCGCTTACCGATTCACATTGGAGAATGAGGATATTTCCTACCGCACGCACTCAACGTTTCCTCATGCCATTCTTTATGGCGGCGCGCTCGCCATGGTCATCCCTCAAATCCTGTACCTCATCGCGAAGGCGCAATCGAAGGCGCGAAGGATCGCTTTGTGGATAATGTGTCTGCCGATGTTTCTCTGCCTGTACAAATCACAGAGCCGAGGCCCGTGGCTGGCGGCGATTTTTGGATGTCTTCTTGTTTTCCTGCTGACTTCGAAGAAAGTCCGCAAATACATGCTGTTTATTGCATGCCTTTCCGCGGCAGTACTGATCATTCGGCCCGGCGTTTATGACACAATTGCGGAAAGCTATGCAGTTACGTTTATGCCCGAGCATCCCAAGGGCTCTTCCTACGAATACCGTTATGCGCTGATGGACGTTGCCAAGACGGCTCTTGCAAGGAGCACCGATCGAATGCTTTGGGGATACGGCCAGGAGTCTTTTTACTATCTGCATCTCACCGGCCCATTTTTGGGGAAGCCGGATCATAAGTTCGAGAGTTGCGACAGCACCTGGATTCAGAGCATGGTCGAGACAGGTTACGTCGGATTTGGAATTTTCGCCCTGATGCTGGGCACTGCGGCGTGGTTTACGCTACGAAACGTCTGGCGCCTGCCGGAGCCCGCGAAATTCCTTTCCTGGATCTTCTTTGTCAATCTGATTCAGTATTATTTCCTAATGATGAGTGTGGCCATCTATTCATGGGGCCAGAATGGCTACATGTTATGGTTCGTTATCGCCATGTCGATGGCCTATCCCAAGGTAATGGGCGCGGCAACCGATGAGGAGGTTCGTGCCGGGGGCCTTAATCAAACCCTCGGCACGGCCAAGGTACTTTCCGTGGCCAGGTCGAGAAGCTCTTCCTGAGCCATTCTTTCTTGCTCTCCCGACACTCACTGCACGATGGGCTGATTGAGAACGGGCGGAGCTGGTGCAGACGACGAGGCGCTCGAAAGGTACTGATAGGCGCCCCGGCTCGTGGTGCGTTTCACGCCGTCGATATCGACATCATCTCCGAGCACGAGGTTCAGAGCAAGGCTCGCCAGACCCGACAGATTCGTCAAGTTGATTGGAGTCAGATTGGTGTCAGCTCGCAAGTGATAGTTCTCATTCACATCGGAAACGAATGGATTCGCTCCCGTAGCCGAATCGATAGTCTGCGTTCCCTGATCGGTGACGCTCGTCATCTGAACGTAGGTATTGTAGCCCGTGGTTATTGGTCCCGTGTGATCGGCGCGCACCGAGTTGTACCAGAGATTGTTGTACGCAACGATGCCGCTGGGGATGCAGTTCCCCGAGCCGGTCCCGAAGTTGAGCCGCGTCGATAGGCTGCCCCCAATGTTGGCGATAGTGTTGTTGAAAAACTTCCAGTTCGAAGCACTTTGGTTATTGATACAAGACACTACGCCATTGCCATAGCCGCCGCGCGTGGCAGGATCGCTGAAGAATAGGTTGCCATAGATGTTCCAGTTCGAGGCCGTAGAAGCCGTCCCAGCGTTCAGTTCGACGATGCAGCCCGTGCCGCTGGTATTCTTGAAAGTGTTGAAGCTGATCGTTATGTTGTCCGAGTCACTGTCGGAGATGCATTCCCCGTGGTTTGCTGGGGTGGTTATGTTTTGTTCTATCAAGGAGTGATCGACTACGAAATTGGTTACTGCACGCAGCAAGATGGGCGTATTGCTGGATCGGTAGACCATGACGTACTGGACGAGGTAATTGGAGGCAGGGCCGAGAACGCGGATATTCTGGTCGGGATTAGTGTCCGCCTTGGCATCACCGCCGCCCTGGATAGCGAGATTCCTGATGACGAAATTCGAATTCGCCGATCCCGTCTGGCTGAGGCTCACCGTCCAACAGTTCGACGACGTGCAGCCAGTTCCATCCACGTAGATACCAGTCTCCGTAATCGTGGTGGGCTTGCGATTCGGGTAGTTTCCGTCAAAAACCCAATGTCCGGTATACGTCCAGATGCCCGTGAAAACAGCCTGACCACCGGGTTGCCCGTGGGCTGCATCTACGTAGCCTGCGTCGGTACAATGGTCGGCGATGTACGCCCTTTTGATCGTGATATCGAGGCTCCCGCTGAGAGCCTCACTGTGCGAGAAACCTCCATAATTCCCCGGACCAAGATAGTAAGAGTCTCCCCGAACAAGGTTGTTGGAGATACCGGCCATGGCATTGTTCCAGTCAGCACCAGATTTGGCCCCTGACCCGGTTGGCGTAACCACGTGGCAGGCGGCAAAAGTGTCCGACGCTCGAAGTGCCAACGCAAGTAGAACCAACACCGAACACCGCAAACCCACAGCGGCAATTTTTCGTGCTATTTGTCTATGTCTTGCTTCGTTACAGCGAATAACATTAATCATCACGTACCTCAAGATTTGCCTTCCCCCCACACCAGAGAGTCTAAACGTTACGGATTGCGGGAGTCTACTGCCCTCAGGTACGTTTAAAGTACAGGTAGGTTCGCTGTCCTCCGGGAGTAGGCGCGATAAGCGGGTCTGGAACTGCCCGATAAGAATGTTTACACGAGTCGCGCCCGACGGAACAAACTCAACTGAATCGTAAAAGAGAGCGCTCAATGAGGGTAATCGTCGCAATCGCCAGCTATGGCACCAACAACGATCATTTTTTGGCGCAACTGCTCGCCGAGTATCGCGCCATGCCTTACGACGTTCATGTGGTCGTCCTGAGCAATGTAGCAAAGAACCTGGATCCGGCCGTAGAAGTCGTAGTTGGGCTTCCCGACGAGAAAAATCCCTTCTCTCTTCCCTTTGCGCATCGCAAGCTCTTTGGCGAGCGTCGGGACGATTACGATCTATATATTTATTCCGAAGATGACACGCTTCTTCGGCACAAGAATGTCGAGGCTTTTCTTAAGGCCACGGATGCGTTGCCTGTCGACGAGCTTGCCGGATTTCTACGCAGCGAAATCGACGCGGAAGGCAATGTCTATTACTCGACCGTACATAATCATTATCACTGGGATCCATCCTCTGTGAGGCAGGTCGGCGAATTCACGTTTGCGCATTTCACGAACGAGCATGCGGCGTGTTCAGTGCTGACGCGCGAGCAACTGAAGAAGGCGATTGCATCCGGCGGATTTCTAGTACCGCCGCATGAAGGCAGATATGGCCTGCTGGAGGCGGCGGCCACCGATCCGTACACACGGTGCGGGTTTCGAAAGATGATTGCCGTTTCGCACCTGGATGAATTCACGCTTCCCCATCTCCCAAACAAGTACATCGGGAAGCTCGGGCTGCCCAAGCAAGTCTTCGAACTGCAACTCGAAGTCCTGCGGAACATGGCTGGAAAACGGTGCTCCGCTCCGCCATTCGGAAAGGAAACAAATGTTCCGGGCGGTCGGTGGTCCAAAAGCTATTACGAGCCAGTTTTCCGTGACTTTATATCCCTCGTGCCTGCGGACGCGCGTCATGCTCTCGCTATCGGCTGCGGATGGGGTGCCATGGAAAGCGTGCTGGTTTCCCGAGGTGTACGGGTTTCAGGAATTCCGCTCGATTGCATCATAGCGCCGTGTGCGGCCGCCAGGGGGGTGAAGATACTCACCGGATGCGATCCGATGAACTTCGCCAGTTTGCCTTCTGAGGAATTCGACACTATTTTATTGTCCCACATTCTCCATTTGGTTCCCGACCCTCCAGAATACCTGGCTTCCGTGTCTCGTCTGCTCAGAGCGGGCGGCAAAATCGTCGTTCGCGTCCCCAATGTCGGGGGCTTGCCTCTCTGGAGGAACAAATGGAGCAGCAATGGGGAATATAACGACCTCGCGGACTTTCGTAAGTCGGGCGTTCAGCAAACCAGCGCAAGAACTTTGCGCAAATGGTTGCGCCTTGCACGATTTCAGGTCACAGAGTTCCTTCCTGTCGCTAGAGGGCGGGTCGCAAAGGCAGGTAGACTGACGATGGGGCTGGCGAACAGTTTTCTGGCGGAAGAATTCCTGGCCGTCGGGGAAAAATAGACTGCGGTTGATTCTCCCTTGCGCTGAGGGCAGCGGTCCTCACGGAACCCGCCGGCTCGACCTCCCTCAGATTTCTGATTTTAAGTGACAGTCGAGGACAAGCCATTCATGACACAGCACAGCACGTTCGGTCGAGCCATCCGATGGGCCTACCTGATGAATTGGGGGGAACAGGGGTTGTCCGCGCTCTTTTCGTTCTTCCTTGCCTCCCTTCTCGGGCCCAGCGATTTCGGGATCGTAGCCATGGGCATGGTCTACATCTTGTTTTTGCAGATGTTTCTCGACCAGGGCCTTGTTGCCGCATTGATCCAGCGGAAAGACCTGCAGCCTGAACACTTGGATTCAGTTTTCTGGATGGTCTTGGTGATCAGCGTGCTCCTGGTGGGACTAAGCCTGGGGCTGAGTCCGTTGTGGAGCGCAGCCAACCATGTTCCAAAACTCGCCGCAGTGATTTCCGTACTCTCGTTGGTTCTTCCCATTGAAGCTCTCACGGTCGTGCAAAAAGCGCTTTTCCAGCGAAACATGGACTTCCGGAGTTTGTCCATTCGCTCGCTCCTCTCGGTCGGGGCGGGCGGAGTAGTGGGCATTGTTATGGGGCTGCGAGGATTCGGCCCGTGGGCACTGGTTGGCCAACGGCTTACGCAAGATAGCTGTGCACTGGTACTGCTTTGGGGCCTCAGCCACTGGCGTCCACGGTTGCGTTTTGCCGGCAAGTACATTAGGGATCTTCTCGGGTTTTCCTTGGCGAACTTCACTGCGAAACTTGGCATCTTCGCCAATTTTCAAGCGGAGGCTTTTTTCATGGGCCTTTTCTTTGGCCCTTTCGCGGTTGGTCTTTACCGCTTTGCGCAGCGACTGGTCACAATGGTGGTGCAAGTCAGCACAAGCTCGCTGCAGGTTGCGGCCTTTCCCCAGTTTTCCCGCGTGCAGGACGATGTGGCCGAGCTTGGCCGCAGTGCTCTGTTGTGTCTTCGGATGAGCTCCATCGTTACCCTACCGTTGATGGCTGGCATCGCGGTTTCCAGTCGCTTTATCATGGGTGTGATTGGCCCGAAATGGGCGATGGCGGTTCCGGTTCTGACGGTGCTCGCTGCCGCCGGCGCAGTATCTTCTCTAGTGCAGTTCACGGGACCGCTGCTGCAGGCAAAATCGAAGCCTCACTATTTGGCGGGCTTGGTATGGATCAGCTCGGCAATAGTGGTTGGCACGCTTGTAGCGCTGGCCCTGATTCTGCGGCATTCGGCAGTCTCCGTTCAGGTGACTGGAATTGCGCTCGCGAGACTCGTCATCGCCCTCGTTTTCGAAGCGCCCGTGAATCTGTATCTTCTCAAGCGCGAGGCAAGAATATCGCCTCGCGACATCTTGCGGGCTCTGCTGCCGTCATTGATCGCGGCGACGGGTGTTGTTTGTGTTTCAAGACTATGGTCGATACAAGCCCTTACTCGGAACCTGCAGCCCTTTTATGGCCTGAGCATGAGCATCTTTCTGTCCGCGATCACCGCGGTCAGCCTTTTGTTGCTTTTTGACAGGGAATTGCGCAGATGGGTTCTTGCATTCGATTTTGGCCGGCTCACCCTGGCTAACTTTCGAGACGCTCTTGCCGCGGAGAGCTCATCAGCTCCTTCACGCACCGGCGAAATGAACCCTGAATCGAGGTCCGCTTCCTCTGGGGATGATCCGATACCATTAGAGAGCACGAAGGGTGCGAGTTTGAAATGATTCTCGGTAACACGCCGGCAGCTAGCGAGGATAAGAAAACGGATGAACAGTGATCTGGTCACGGTCATTATTCCGACCTACAACCGTGCGCATTTGCTTCTAAATGCATTAAACAGCGTACTCCGGCAGACCACGCCCGTTCATGAAATCATCGTCGTGGATGACGGATCGACAGACGACACGCCCAGAATCGTGTGCGAGTTTCTTACCGAGCACGGAATTCCCGATGATCGAGTGCGCTTCCTTCGCCAAGCGAATCAAGGCAAGAGTGCAGCGTTGAACCACGGTATGGCGCGCGCGACGGGGGAATGGATCGCCATTCTGGATTCCGATGATTTGTGGCTTCCTCAAAAGATGGAATTACAATGGAGAGCAATTCGGGAGTGTGGCGAGGACTGCGGCGTCTGCTTTACGGATGCCGAGTTCACAAACGACCCCGAGACAAAGCTGACGGCATTCCAAAAGGCGGGCAAATTCGATGGCCGTGAATTGGGGAGTATCCCGGACGCGCTCGCTTTCATCCTGGATCACCCACACGGCGTGTATATTCAGACGGTCCTGATGCGCGCGGATGTTCTGCGCAAGGTGGGTGAGTTTGATGTCGCGCTGCGCATTTCGGAGGATACGGATTACCTCTTCCGGTTGGCATTAGAGACGCGCTTTTGCTATTTCAACCGGCCTCTGGTCCAGATAGACAGGGCAGCTAGTCGGACAGGATCCTTGACCGAACTCATCCGGAAGGACTCGGTCCGAATAGAACAGAGGCAGCACATGTACTGGAAATGGCTGTCGCTGGCCGGCGATCGCCCGCCGAAGTATCAGCGCTATATTCGTAAAGAGCTTCGCGGCGCCTTGAGTGAAGAAGTAAATCTGCATTTGCTGAATGGCGACCCGAAAAGGGCCCTCGAAGCCATGGATCGCGTGCGCGCTTTCCAGGGTTCCTCTCTTGGAAGTCTCAAGTGGGCCGCGATGCGCCTCGCCCCCGAATTGGTGGCAAAGGGCGTCCGTCTCAGGGCCCGACTGGTGAAACCCAAGGGGTTTTGACCGAAGCTGACTAGCGCGCGCGGACGAGAGAATAAGATGAACATACAAGTTCTTCAACGTTCTTGTGCCAACTGGTGGCGGATTCGGATGGCCTCAGCTCTAATAAGAAGGATCTACTGGCGCTTGATCCTTACCGCCAACTCCCAAAATGCCTGAGTCATTGAACCCACCAAAAGTTTGCATCATCGGCGCGTCGCTGGCCACCGACAATATGGGTGTCAATGCCCTCGCCATGGGTACGTTCCGGTGTGTTCTGCACACATTTCCAAACGCGGAAATCTCCCTATTCGACTACAGCCGTGAACCGGTCCTCTATAACGTGCGAATCGCGGGACGGCAGTGGCAGCTGCCCCTGGTCAATATACGATTTTCTAAAAAGCCATGGCAGCCCAATCACATCGCCTACTTGCTCTGTGTGGCGTTTCTATCGAACATGCTCCCTAAAGGTCTTCGCGACAGATGGCTAAGGGCAAATCCCTCCATCCGACATCTCATGGACGCGGATGTTGTTGCAGCCATCTCGGGCGGTGACAGCTTCAGCGACATTTATGGCTACGAGCGGCTTTTCTATATGGCCATGCCGCTCGTCCTGGCTCTGTTGCTCGGGAAGGATTTGCTGTTACTGCCTCAGACCCTCGGTCCATTCAAAAGCGCTACCGCGCGGCGCGTGGCACGATTCATTCTGTCCCGCGCCAAAGTCGTCTATTCGCGCGATCCAGACGGAGTACGCCAGGCGGAGGCACTGCTCGGCCCGTCCAGTTCTGGACAGATAAGGTTCAGCCATGATGTTGGCTTCGTGCTCGAACCCGTACCTCCCGAAGACACCGCGGTCGATGCGCTCTTTCAACGCGAACCGGGCGTCCCGCTTGTAGGAGTCAATGTCAGCGGCCTTTTGTACATTGGAGGATATTCGAAGAAGAACATGTTCGGGCTGCGCGTGAACTACCCGCACTTTGTAGATGAGCTGATCCGCTTTCTCATCGAGGACTGCAAGGTTGTCGTGCTTCTTGTCCCGCACGTCTATGGAGAGGCCCAGGGCTCAGAAAGCGACACCGTTGCCTCGCGCCAGGTCTATCAGAGGCTGCGGGACCGCTATGGTTCGCACCTCCGGTTCATCGAGAACCGCTATAGCGAGGGCGAAGTTAAATCCCTGATCGGAAGATGTGACTTCTTTATTGGGTCCCGAATGCATGCGTGCATTGCAGCCGTTTCGCAGGGCGTGCCCGCGGTTCCCATCGCCTACAGTGATAAGTTCATCGGCGTCATGCAGACCATCAACATTGCATCTCTTGTTGCCGACGCGCGAAAGATGAACGAAGAAGAGATCTTGTTGCTCGTCGGAGACGCACTCAAACAGCGCGAGTCCATCCGGCAGTCTCTTGAGAAAACAATACCTGACGTCAAGGAGCACGTTCTCGGCGTCCTTAGTCATCTTTACGACGGATGGACGATTCAAGCGGCGGGCAAATTGAAGGAAGGAGCCGTGGAATCTTCTTGATTTCGGTCCCGAGCGCATCGCGGTTGTCCTGGCTCTTGTTCTGCAGCAATCTCGCAGACAGTGATTCGAAGCCAACGCGCGAACCGGACCGAAGAGTCTGCTAAGATCAGGCACACGGAAGAGATCAGCGCGATATCACTGTTCAAACTGCAGATGGATCGCGCCATTCACTCGTCAAATGGATCCTCAGCCGCCAGTTCATTCTTTCGATCCCTTGCGCGACCCGCGCTGGACAGAGTTTGTCCGATCGCACCCGCGTTCTTCAGTTTTCCATTCACCTGAATGGCTTCGGCTCTTGGCTGATTGCTACGACTATGTCCCTGTAGCGTACACGACGGCACGCGAAGGCGACCCGCTCGAAAACGCGATTCTGTTCTGTCGAGTACGAAGCTGGATCACCGGCAACCGGCTCGTCTCTCTGCCGTTCTCGGATCATTGCGAGCCATTGGTCGAGACCCCTTACGAACTCGAGCAGCTGCTTGAGGCACCTCGCCAGGAACAACGTCGGGGCCAGTGGAAATATGTCGAAATGCGTCCACTAAGCTCCGGCTTACTCAATGGGATGGAAAGGCGCGCGGATCAATACGTTGTTCACATCCTCGATCTGCGGCCTCCACGCGAAGAGCTCTATAACGGGCTGCACAAGAGCTCCATCCAGAGAAAACTCCGACGTGCCGAGCGTGAGGGCCTCACGCTTGAGGAGGGCCGATCTTCCTCCCTGCTTGCGGAATTTTTTCGGCTACATGTAAAGACCCGGCGGAGACACCGTTTGCCTCCTCACCCGCGGTCTTGGTTCGAGCGCATGCTTACTATCTTGGGTGAGCAACTCACCATCCGCGTGGCGCGAAAGCGGGAAAAGGCCGTCGCGGCAGTTGTCACCATCGAAACAAAGAACAGCTTTGTTTACAAGTACGGCGCGTCGGATGCCGAATTCCATGAAATGGGAACAATGCCTTTCTTGGCCTGGAGCATGATTCTTGCCGCAAAACAAGCCGGCCACCGATCGCTCGATCTCGGGCGATCGGAATGTGCCAACAGCGGGTTGATCGCGTTCAAGAATCATCTCGGCGCCACACCACATCCTCTCATCTATACGCGTATTCCTGCGCGACAAGATTTTTTGAATCATGAAGGTGTGCCTTTGCAACTTACAAAATTCGCTTTTCGGTACTGCCCGGACTCGGTCCTGATCGCCGCTGGAAAATGGTTGTATCCACATATGGGGTGAATCGGGAAGATCTGGCAATCGCAGTTGAGGGACACCGCCCAAAGTTTCTCTACTTCAGTTCGCTTTTTGGAGTAAAATCAAGATACTCTTTATCACAGTTGGCTTCGGTCTTTTGGTTTTAGCCTGTGCTTCCCGTTATAGCGCTTTCTGCATGCCTACCAGCCTGAACATCGGACTGCCCGGACTGCCGCCATCGCGGACCAGCGCGTCTAGAGCAAGCCGGAAGAGCGTTTGAACCCATGAATCAAGTTTTGTTGGACCATTTTCGCTGCCCGGAACCCGTCGCCCAGTTTTCACTGTCCGAAAAACTTGCAGATACGTCCGGCTACTTCCGGGTCGGAAAGAATCTTGTCGGCTATGGCCGACTGGCCGCCAAGCTCGGGACTGCTCAGCTGCGGGGGGATTTGGTCGATTGTGCGCCTTTTATTAACATCGACCACGGCCAGGTCGTCCTTCCGTTCGATCCCAACCAGGTTGTCGACAATCTACGACTTGAATCCTATGTCGGGCACATGAGCGAGAATGTGACCCATCTCGGTGCTCATCCTTGGATCCGCAACCTGTATTATATGGGCCGCCCGTTCCTGCCCATCCCTGTGCGCAGTGTACTGCAGCGCGTATGGCTGAGGAACGGAATGGAGACACCATTTCCTCAATGGCCCGTGGACCGCACGGCGGATCGATTCTCCGAGTTGTTGATGACTTTGGCGCTGCAATCTCGCCGAAACGAACCGGTCCCTTTCATCTGGTTCTGGCCAGACGGAGCCCAGGCCGCCTTGATTCTCACTCATGATGTGGAAACGTCAAAAGGCAGAGAATTTACCTCTCAGCTGATGGACTTGGATGAGGAATATGGATTCAAGTCCTCTTTCCAAGTCGTTCCGGAAGACCGCTATCCACTGCCAGCTGGTTATCTCGATTCGATCAGAGATCGTGGTTTCGAGCTGAACGTCCATGATTTGAATCACGATGGCGATCTGTTCAAGGAGAAAGAAGAATTTCTGAGGCGGGCTGAACAGATCAACCGCTACGTGGACAGCTTCCGCTGCTCCGGTTTTCGGTCCGGAGCGCTGTATCGAAATCCGCGCTGGTACGATGCATTCCAGTTTGCCTACGACATGTCGATTCCCAGCGTGGCACACCTCGACCCGCAGGGAGGCGGTTGCTGTACTATTTTTCCTTACTTTATAGGTACTATCCTAGAAATACCGGTGACCTTAATTCAAGACTATTCTCTCTTTCACATACTGAATCAATATTCCATTAGCCTGTGGAAACAGCAGTTTGAGACAATTGTGCGGGGGAATGGCTTGGCTAGCATCATTATTCACCCTGATTACGTAATCGAAAAGAACGCGCAGAACACATACCGGGATTTGCTCCACTTTTTTGCGCAGCAGCGCATTTCTCGCGGAATTTGGGCTACCCTTCCCGCCGAAATTAACAGCTGGTGGAGAATGAGGCGTCTCATGAAACTCGTTCGCCAGGGAGATCGGTGGAAAATTGCTGGAGAAGGCAGCGAGCGTGCTCGCCTTGCATATGCCCGCCTTGTGGATGGGGCCCTGGTTTATTCATTTGATTCCACCGATAGTTATTCCGCACCGTCGTTGCCGGATACCTCAGATCACCGTATGCCTCAGGCGGTCTCCTTGAAATCGGTCTCCCCACAGGATTTTTCCGCTGCACCAAGCGCGGAGGTGGAGTGTCTAGATTCATCACCGGCCGCTATGGCAGCCTCTGAACCTGCACGGATCGCTCCGATTCACCCGAAGCGGTCCCTCCGCATTGCCATGGTGGCCTACACCTTCTACGAAGCCGACAATCGTGTCATGCGCTATGCGGAAACATTGGCGAAACGCGGCGACCACGTGGATGTTTTCGCTCTGCGATTGGTCGAACAAGCCGCTGAAGAAGACCTGCATGGGGTTTCCGTCCATCGCCTCCAGGGACGGCTCCTCAATGAGAAAGGCGTCTTTTCCTACGCCTGGCGGCTCACGCAATTCTTCTTGCGCGCTCTCTACCACGTCTCGCTTCACGACCTGCGCGCGAAATATGACCTAATTCACGTTCATTCTGTTCCGGATTTCCTCGTTTTCTCCACGCTCTTGCCTCGTTTGCGCGGCACCCCTGTCATTCTCGATATTCACGATATTCTTCCCGAGTTCTACGCGAGCAAATTCGGGTCCAGTCACACTTCCAGGACTTTCAAGGTTCTCCTCGGAGTGGAACGTCTCTCTGCCCGCTTTGCGTCTCACGTCATCATTGCAAATCACATCTGGAAGGAACGTTTGCTTTCCCGCTCTGTCACGCCGGACAAGTGCACCGTCGTCTTGAATTCTCCTGATCGATCCATATTCACGCGTAGCGCGGCACCCGCCAAGAACGGGAATCGCATCACTCTTCTCTACCCCGGCTCCCTCAACTGGCACCAGGGCCTCGAGATTGCCATTCGCGCCTTTGCCAAGATCTGCAATAAAGTTCCGGACGCCGATCTCGTCATTTACGGCGATGGGCCATCCAAGAATGACTTAATTCAGTTGGCAAAGGACCTGGGGCTCGGAAATCGCGTGCAAATGCCGACAGCCAAGCCTTTGCGCGAAATCGCCAAAGCCATCGAGTCCGCCGACATCGGCATTGTTCCGAAACGCAAGGACAGTTTTGGAAACGAAGCATTCAGCACAAAAATCCTCGAGTTCATGGCCATGGGTGTCCCGGTAATCGTTTCCGACACGAAGGTTGATCGGTATTACTTCAATGATTCAGTGGTTCGCTTCTTCCGCGGCGGTGATGATGAGGACCTGGCCAGATGCATGCTCGAGCTCATCGGGAATAAGGCCGAACGCAAGCAGCTCGCCGACAACGCCTCTCGGTTCGTCGAGCGAATCGATTGGAACGCCAAGCAAGGCGAATATCTGGACCTGGTCGACAGCCTTGCCGCCGTGGGACCTCAGAACGGATGAGAGTTCTCCCCTCACCGACAGAGCCGGCCACGCAGTACTCTAGCGCCGGTCGACGGTGCTCCCTTACTTCGTTGCGCGCAACATAGGCACAAAGGGAAAGAAATTTGCCATTTCTTCCCGGCGCAGTAAATAATTGCAGTGTTTCCTTGCTTCTTGTTTCAATTTCGCAGGTCGGAGCATAGCGATGAAAGGTGTGGTACTCGCAGGCGGCAAGGGTTCCCGGCTTTATCCGCTCACACGCGTCACCAATAAGCATCTCTTGCCGGTGTACGACCGGCCGATGGTTTATTACCCGATCCAGACCCTAGTCGATGCGGGCATCAAGGACATCATCATCGTCACTGGCGGGCAAAACTCCGGAGACTTCCTTCGCCTCCTTTCCAACGGCAAGGATTTTGACCTGCATCGTATTCACTACACGTACCAGGAAGGTGAAGGCGGCATCGCTGACGCGCTCCGGCTCGCCGAGCCGTTCGTCGAAGGCGAAAAGATTTGCGTCGTTTTGGGCGACAACATCATCGAAAACAATATCATCGCTGCTAAAGAAACCTTCGAGAAACAATCCACCGGCGGCCACATTATCCTCAAGGAAGTTCCTGATCCGGAGCGCTTCGGGTGCCCCGATATTTCCGACGGACAAATTCTCGGCATAGAAGAAAAGCCCAGAGTTCCCAAATCCAATTATGCGGTGACCGGCATCTACTTCTACGATTCCACAGTCTTCGAAAAGATTGGCAAGACCAAACCCAGTGCGCGTAACGAGCTCGAAATCACCGACGTGAATAATATGTACCTAGAGGAACGCAGACTTACGCACAGTATTCTGGATGGGTGGTGGACCGACGCGGGAACTTTTGAGTCGCTGCTGCGAGCTACAAACATGGTTTCTGAAACCGGCGCGAACAAGATTCCCGGACGTGGGGGCCCTCCACGGCACACGCGCAATTCGGAATAGGAATCTTCAAATCGCAGTAGCTCCGATTTGCTTCAGAGGATAGAGAAGGAGATTGATTTGAAACTCTTGGTGACTGGCGGGGCAGGATTCATCGGTTCGAACTTCATTCGACACCTTCTCACCGCCCGTCGCGATGTGCACATCGTTAATTTCGACAAGTTGACCTACGCCGGCAACCCGGAGAGTCTCAGCGATCTGGCGTCTGACCCTCGCTACGACTTTGTTCGCGGAGATATCAGCGAGCCGGCCGCGGTTTCAGAGGTCTTCCGCCGCGGATTCGACGCACTTGTGAATTTCGCTGCCGAAACGCACGTCGACCGCAGCATTGAAGATGCGTCGCCGTTTCTTCGCACCAACGTCTCTGGTACGCAATGCTTGCTGGAGGCGGCACGCGCCACAAAACTGCCGCGATTCATCCACATCAGCACGGACGAAGTCTATGGCAGCGCGCCTGCCGGAGGCAGCTTCACGGAAGAAACCATTCTCGATCCACGCAGTCCTTACGCTGCCAGCAAAGCTTCCGCGGATCATTTTGTGACCGCCTACGCCAACACCTACGGGGTCTCGGCAATTATTCTCCGCTGCACCAACAACTATGGGCCGTTCCAATTTCCCGAGAAATTGATTCCTCTGATGATTGCCAACGCGCAAGAAGACAAGACGCTTCCCATCTACGGCGATGGCATGCAGGAGCGCGATTGGCTTTTCGTCGAAGATTATTGCCGAGCCATCACGGTGACGCTCGAAAAAGGAAAACCTGGCGAGATTTACAACGTTTCGGCCGGCGCGCCTCAGCCGAACCTGAATATCGTCAAGTCCATTCTCAAATACCTCGGCAAACCCGAAACCTTGATGCAATATGTAAAGGATCGCCCTGGACACGATCGGCGCTACGCGCTGGATAGCTCGAAAATCCGGCGCGAACTAGGGTGGCAACCGCAGGTTTCCTTCGAGGACGGCATCCGCCGCACCATTGACTGGTACCGCTCTAACTCCTCTTGGCTCGAGCATGCGCGGTCCGGCGAATATCGCAACTACTATGACCGCCACTATACAAATCGCTCGGAAACCTTCAGCCGTTAAGATGAGTGCGATCGATCGAGGCGCCTGATCCAATGCCCTCTCAGACACTGCAGTCCTCAATGGATCCGCCTGGATCTGCTCCGCTCGGATCCCTCTCCCGGCGTACGCTTTTCTATGTCGCATGGATTTTTGCGTCTTGCTCGCTCTTCCTCTATCCGCTCATGGCCTTCGTTTCCTACTCCCTTTCGAACGAAAATGCTTCTCATCTCGTGCTGATTCCCGTCATCAGTGCCTGGATTCTGTTTCTTGAGCGAAACCGTATCTTCAAGACGCTAGGCTCAGACGTTGTCGCGGCATCGGTGTTTTTGGCAGCTGGCGGAGCTCTTGCCCTTGTCGCCTTCTCACTTGGCTCTCACTGGAGCGCGCTCAACCATCTCTCTGTCTACACACTCGCTTTGATCCTGCTTTGGGTCGCTGGATTTGCTCTCCTCTTCGGAAGGCAGGCGCTTCAGAACGCACGATTCCCGCTGGTCTTTCTCCTGCTCACCATTCCTATCCCGGACTTTCTGCTCAATAAGGTGATCTATTTGCTGCAAAAGGGCTCTGCTGAAATTGCGGCGGTTCTCTTTGACTGGAGCGGCGTGCCCGTTCTTCGCGACGGCTTCGTTTTTCACCTGGCCCACGTCAGCATTGAAGTTGCCCGCGAGTGCAGCGGCATTCGCTCCAGCCTGGCTCTTTTGATTCTGGCCATCCTCGTTGCGTACTTCTACCTGGACACCTTTTGGAAGCAGGCGGTTCTGGTCGTGGCGGGTTTATTTGTGATGATTGTGAAAAACGGCGTGCGAATCGTCACTCTGACGTTGCTCGCTAGCTATGTGGATCCTGGCTTCCTATATGGCAAGCTGCACAACCAGGGCGGTGTTGTATTCTTTGTGCTTGGCCTGCTCCTGCTGGCGCCGCTACTTTGGCTGTTACAACGGAGTGAACAGAAGGTCCCCACACAGGCTGCCAACTAGACTTCCACGGCTATTTCTTCGATTCTTCCCCGGCTGGATAACTGTAGTAATAGCCGCCGTAACCCGCATCCCCATCCACGCGGTTCAACACCACTCCGAGAAGGTTCTTGTCCTCAAATCCTGCAGCCGCCTTGACCGCCAGCTCGTGGTCCGTCGCGCCTGCTCTGATCACAAACAACACGCCGTCGCACAGGTCCGCCATCATGCTGGCATCATGCACTGGCAAAGCCGGCGGCGTATCGATAATGATCCAGTCGAAAATGGGCGTCATCAGCTCCAGCAGC
>Ga0137403_10000259_pt1 | contig 67672 bp, 58 predicted proteins | sample CZOMad2_1_16fung_FD_122057 | JGI IMG/M metagenome (GOLD analysis project Ga0137403, IMG submission 122057) | Vadose zone soil fungal communities from Angelo Coast Range Reserve, California, USA - CZOMad2_1_16fungal (Hybrid Assembly) | ecosystem: Environmental > Terrestrial > Soil > Vadose zone...
CGCCGATTGCGCAATCCGCGCAAGTGGACAACGCCCGGCTGCAAATCACGAATCTAAACAACACAAACCAGACCCAAGCACCTGCGACAACCGAGGAAGTCCAGGCCACACAGGCGGCTGCACAAACCTCTGCCACGCCGACCCAGCCCAACCCTCAATCTCAATTGCAGTCGCTCAACAGGTCACTCGCAAACCTCGGTCTGAGTGCCGCGGATATCAGCATCATTGATCGTATCGCCAGCCTGATCCAGGACTTCAATCCGACGGCCTTCAGCAGCCTGGTCTATCAGCTCGAAGGGTTGGCCAAAGCCAATCCTCCGGCAAACACCGCTCCACCAACGGCGGCGAACACTGCCGCAGCCACGCCGTCCACACCGAGCAAACAAGCCAACGCGAACAATTTTCAAATTCAGGAATTGGTGGTGCGCTTCAGCGCGGTCAACGATACCCTGCAAACCGGCAATCCGCAGACCGGCGGCACGACGGTCAACTTCTCCGCTTTCAATCTGCAGGTCGAAGGTATCAATCTCATTTTCACCAACGGCGCCGGCAAGACGCTGCAAGTGCAAGCGCCGCAGAATTCGGCAAATTCCACCGAGTCCGCGAATTCTGGCGACGCGCAAAGCAAAGCAGCCAGGGCCTGAGCTTCAAACCGAAAAGAGAAACCACGCGTCCCCGGGGCTCGGCATCGCCTCGGGGACGCTATATTTCCGGCCGCGCTTTTTCGGCCAGCTTGACGCCAAGCGAGCAATTGCTTAGTGTTTTTCACCGCGATGACTTCACACACGTTCCCAAGAGTTTGGGCCATTCTTTTGGCCGCGCTACTTTCCGGGGCCGCACCGGCTCTTACGCAAGCGCAGGCCGCCAATGAGTTGCACCCACCCGCCGGTTCACGAGACGGTTGGCCGCAGCAAGCTGTACGCGCGCCGCACGGCATGGTGGCAACGGATGAAGCTCTCGCTTCGCATGCCGGCCTGGAAATACTGCAGCGCGGCGGCAATGCCGTGGATGCTGCGGTGGCCACGGCATTCGCGCTTGCCGTCGTCGAGCCTGCCGCGGGGAATATCGGCGGCGGGGGCTTTATGCTGGTCCGCTTGGCGGACGGCCGCAGCACTTTCTTTGACTATCGCGAAATGGCTCCCGCCAAAGCTTCGCGCAACATGTACATCGGTCCCGGCGGCAAGCTGGACAAGCAAGCTTCGGTGATCGGCATGCGTTCCATAGCTGTGCCCGGCACCGTGGCCGGACTGGAGCTGGCTCTCAAAACCTACGGCACGATGAAACTCGCTGCCGTAATGGCTCCAGCGATTGGTCTCGCGGACGATGGCTTTCCGGTGAGCGAAAGACTGGCGCGCGAATTCCAGTCCGAACGATCCGATCTGCAACGATTCTCCCTGAGCCGCCGCATTTTTCTGAAAGATGGCGGGATGTTTCACGCGGGCGATACACTGCGCCAGCCCGAACTGGCGGCTACGCTCAAACGCATCGCCAAGCTTGGCGCCGCCGATTTTTACCACGGCGAAACTGCGCGCATGGTCGCAACGGACATGGCGCGACTCGGCGGGCTGATCACGCTCGAGGATCTCGCCAACTATCAGCCGAAGATTCGCGAGGTGCTGCGCGCAAAGTACGCTTCCGACAGCCATTCCTGGGAAGTGATTACTTCACCGCCGCCTAGCTCTGGCGGCGTTGCGGTGATCGAAGCGCTCAATATGCTGCAAGGCGTTCCGCTTAAGGGCTGGGAGGACGTCGAGAGCGTGCACATGGTCGCGGAAGTGATGCGGCGCATCTTTGCCGATCGCGCCGCTTATCTCGCTGATCCGGATTTTGCCAATGTTCCCGTCACGGGGCTCACCGATCCCTGTTACGCCAAGGAAATCGCCGCGACCATCGATCCGCGGCATGCTTCCTCGAGCAGAGAGATTCGCGCCGGTACGCCGCATCCTTGTGGTATTTCAGCGCAAAATTTGGCGCCGCCGCAGACGATTGTGAGTCTCGGAGAAGGCCCGCACACCACACATTTCTCCGTGGTCGATGCTGCCGGCAACGCCGTGGCCAGCACCACCACGCTGAACAATAGCTACGGCTCGCACGTCACCAGCTCCGCCGGCTTTCTACTCAACGATGAAATGGACGATTTCACCACGCAGCCTGGCGTGCCGAATGCTTTGTTCGGCTTGATTCAGTCCGAAGCCAATGCCATCGCGCCGCAGCATCGTCCGCTTAGCTCGATGACGCCCACGATCGTGCTGCGCGACGGCAAGCTCAGCTTCGTCACCGGCTCCCCTGGCGGGCCGACGATCATTTCCGTGACGCTGCTCAGCATGCTCAACTGGATGCGTTTCGGCATGGAAGCGCAAGCCGCGATCAACGCGCCACGATTTCATCACCAATGGCTGCCGGACCGGATTCTGATGGAGCGGGATTTCCCTGCCGACGTCGAAACAGCGTTGAATGCGCGAGGCCACGAGACTAAACGGATCAATCGTATGGGATTGGTCAACGCCATCGGGATCGATCCTGCTACTAACGACCGGCTCGGCGCCGCCGACCCGCGGCACAACGGTTCAGCGCAGGGCTACTAGCTTTTGTAGGGTCAGCCTTCTGAGGCAACCGCTCCAGCCACGACCGCAACGATTGCCTTTCTCGACGCTGTCGGTCCCCGAACTTTCTTCGTAGTTCCCCACATCATGTTCTAATAGGTGCGGTAACAAAAAACTGTAGCTCAGGCCTCGAGGCCTGAGGATTTTCCAGCGCGAAGGCAACTACTCTCGACCCATGCAAAGAATCCTTTCGACCTACCCCTTCGTTTCGCGAAAACTGACGCCGGAACTCCTTGGGCAAATATCGGGAGCGGGCTTCCAGGCTCTCGAGATTTTCTTTTCGCGTGGTCACTTCGACTACACGACCAAATCTGAGATTCAGGCCATGGCCGGCGCCCTCGAAGCCAATCACCTGAAGCTGCTCTCGATTCACGCGCCGAACAGCCGGGACCTCAGCGCGACCCGCGAAGGCGGTACGCCGCTGTCCATCTGCGAAGTGGAACGGGTGCGGCGCATCGACGCGATGGACGAGTTCAAGCGGGCGCTGGACGTTGCCGGGGATCTGCCGTTCCAGCGCATGGTGCTGCACATGGGCGGCTCGCGCGAAACGGCCGACCCGCGGAAACGCGACGCGGCGTTCAGTTCGCTGGAGCATTTGATTTTGCACGCGCGGCACGTGGGCGTGACGATTACCGTGGAGAATACCACCAGCGAAATGGGCGAGCCCGCGTATCTGCGGGCGTTTGTGGACGAGACCCGGCTTTATGGCTTGCGCTTCAACTTCGATATTGGCCACGCCAATCTCACCGACATCATCCCCGGTTCCGGGCACAGCAGCCGTATCCTGTGCGCGTTCGAGCCGCTGCGCGATTCGCTTGGCGCGGTTCACCTGCACGACAATCACGGCGAAAAGGACGAGCATCTCCCGCCGTACGAAGGCTCGATTGACTGGCCAACGGCCATCTCGATGCTAAAGACCGCACCCAATGCCGCGACTCTCCCGGTCACGCTTGAACTAAAGGAAAAAACCGGCCCCGACGCCCCCAGCGCCGCCGAACTCTTGGCCAGCGCCCGAGCGTCGCTGGACCGCTTCGAAAAAGCCTGGTCCTAGGATCCGTGGGGCGAGGGAAGCACGCGAAACTGGCGCTTTCCTTCGATCCGATAGGTTGCGAAATCTGCGTGATCGGTGGTCAAAATGACGGAGAGCGATTCACGCCTGGCCAGGTGCACGAGCGTGGCATCGGCAAAATCCATCGGGCGATCCCAATACTGGGACATGAGCGCATGTAATTCTGGCAGTTCGGTATTGTCAATCGGCCCGAGGGTCAGCGCGCCAGAGCGGACAAACTTCCAGGCCGCTTCCATTGCCGTACGGGAATCTCCGACCAGGTGGAAGAGTTCGGTGAGCACAGCCTGTGAGGTCAAAAGGGGCAGAGGTATCTGACGAAAGACTTGTACACAACGCTGGTGCCAATGGTCCTTGCGGTTGAGAAGCGCCAGGATGGCGCCGGTATCAATCAGTGCGCTGGCTGGCACGGTGACGGGCTCTTAGACGCTTGCGGACGAGCTTTCGAACATTCTCGGAGCGGGTCGAATCACCACCGTCGAGTACGCCGATAAACTGCTGGATGTGCGAATGCAAGTGCCGCTGCGCTTCGTCGTTGGCAATGTCTTCGGCGCTGCTCTTGAGATACTCGCGAACCGCTTGATCCAGCAAGGAAGAGACGGAAACCTTGCGGAGACGAGCCTTACGCTCCAGCTCGGACTTCATTTCTGCAGACAAGCGCCAGCTGTAGACTACGGACTTCATGCACTACAGTGTAGTGCAACATGGGGAAGAACGCAAGCGGATTTTGACCATAATTCTGACCATGGTCTATAATATGGTCAGGTGAGCGCTATGGAAGAGATTGCTATCTCTGAGTTCAAAGCGAAGTGCTTGGCGATACTGGAGCGCGTCCGCAAGACGCGCAAACCTATCCGCATTACGCGCCACGGCAAGCCGGTCGCCGACGTGGTACCGCCCGCCGTGGTGGTGGATCGCGACGCCTGGATTGGTTCGATGAAGGATTCGGTGAAAATTCTTGGTGACATCATCTCGCCAGCCAGCGATCCGGACGAATGGGAGGCCTTGCGCGATTGAAGCTTCTGCTCGACACGCATATTTGGATCTGGTTGGTGACCGGCTCGGCGCGTCTGAAAGTTCTGCCGACACTGCGGGATGCAAACAACGAACTGTGGCTCTCTCCGCTGAACACGTGGGAAGTTCTGACGCTTGAGAGGAAAAGACGCATTGCCCTCGACCGCGAGCCGCGTGATTGGGTTGCCAACGCTACGGCTGGGACCCAAGAGGCTCCGCTGACGCACCAAATCGTCTTAGCGGCTCGAGACCTGCCGCTGCATGACGATCCGGCAGACCGCCTTCTTGCAGCAACGGCGCTCGTGCTCAACCTAACGCTAGTTACCGCCGACGAACAGCTTCTGAACCTGACCAGTATCCGCACGATGGCGAATCGCTGAGGCCACCTCGGCCGGTCCGTTCGGCGCTTCGCGGCTGCTCTGCTAAACTGGGCGTTTGATTCTTGAGACGAAACTCCCACTATGACGACCATCATCACGATTGAGCAGGCGGGGAAGTACGACGGGCAGGAAGTGACGCTGCGCGGATGGCTGTACAATTTGCGGGAATCGGGCAAGCTGCTGTTTCCGATTTTTCGCGACGGCACCGGAATTATTCAGGGCGTTTGCGCGCTGAAAGAAAACCCGGAGGCGTTTGAGGCGCTGAAGGGGCTGACGCAGGAATCCAGCGTCATCGTTACCGGCAAGATTCGTGCGGAGCAGCGCGCTCCGGGCGGATACGAGATCGGCGTCAACAAGATTCAGATTGTCCAGAAAGTGGCCGAAGCCACGCCGTTTCCGATTCAGCTGAAAGAGCATGGCGTCGATTTTCTGCTGGACCACCGGCATCTGTGGATTCGCACGCCGCGACAGGCCGCTATTTTGCGTATCCGCGCTGAGGCTGTGCGTGCTGCGCGCGATTACATGGACAGCCAGGGCTACACGCTGACCGACGCGCCTATGTTCACGCCCGCGGCTTGCGAAGGCACCAGCACGCTGTTCGAAGTGAATTACATCGACGACCAGAAAGCGTACCTCACGCAATCCGGCCAGCTCTATATCGAAGCGACGGCGATGGCGCTCGGCAAGGTCTACACCTTCGGCCCCACGTTCCGGGCTGAAAAATCGAAAACCCGCCGGCACCTGACCGAATTCTGGATGCTCGAGCCGGAAGCCGCTTATGCCGAGCTTCCGGATATGATGAATTTGGGCGAAGGGCTGGTCAGCGCCATCGTGCAGTCCGTCGTGAAAAACAAGTCGCGCGAACTGGAAATGCTCAAGCGCGACGTGGCGAAACTCGAAAACATCAAGCCGCCGTTCCCGCGCATCTCCTACGAAGACGCGATCAAGGTTCTTCAAGACGCCGGCAACCCGGCAAAATTCGGCGACGACTTCGGCGGCGATGAAGAAACCCTAATCTCCAAGAATTTCGACCGGCCGGTCCTGATTCATCGCTACCCGACCGCCATCAAAGCTTTTTATATGCAGCCCGACCCCGACCGGCCTGACTTGGCTCTCGCCTTCGACATGATCGCACCGGAAGGCTATGGCGAAATCATCGGCGGCAGCCAGCGCATCCACGATTACGATCTGTTGGTTAAACGCCTGAAAGAGCACAACTTACCGGTGGAATCGTTCCAGTGGTATCTCGATCTTCGGCGCTACGGTAGCGTCCCCCACGCTGGTTTCGGCATGGGTCTCGAGCGCACCGTCGCCTGGATTTGCGGCACCGAGCACATCCGCGAGGTCATCCCCTTCCCCCGCATGATTTACAGGGTATATCCTTAGTACGGGGTAGTTAGCTTCGCTTCCCGCCGTTCCCGGCGTTTTGCACGTCCGATGTGAGAAATTTGTAGCGGTCGCTTTACGCGGCCATCTTGGGTTTGTGGCTGGTCGCACCACAATCCACGAATCGAGTCTGAGCTATGCCTCAAAAAGTTCGTATCATCGGCGTACCCATGGACCTCGGCCAAAGCCGCCGTGGCGTGGACATGGGTCCTTCGGCGCTTCGCGGCGCCGGCTTGCAATCCGCCATCAAGAAGCTCGGCCACCAGGTCGAGGACATCGGCAATCTTGAAGTGAAGCAGCCGGAAGAAATGCCCGTCGGCGAAAAGCGCGCCAAGTATTTGCAGGAAATCGCGGAAACCTGCCTGGACATCGCCAAGACCTCCGAGAAATCGCTGGCGGAAGGCTTTCTCCCGCTGGTTCTAGGCGGAGATCACTCCATCGCGGCTGGAGTCGCCGCCGGCGTCGCTGCCCACTTCCGCAAAGACAAGAAAGAAATCGGCTACCTCTGGCTGGACGCGCACGGCGACATGAACACGCCCGAGTCTTCGCCCTCGGGAAACGTGCACGGCATGCCGTTAGCCGCTATCATGGGCTACGGCGCGCCCGAACTCGTCGATCTCATGGGCTTTCATCCCAAAGCCGAGCCCGGCAACATTGTCATTGTCGGGGCGCGCGATCTGGACGCCCAGGAACGCAAAATCGTCAAGAAGTCGGGCATTCACGTGTTCACCATGCGCGATATCGACGAGCGCGGCATGCGCGAAGTGATGGCTGACGCGCTGAAATACGCGATGGACGATACCGCAGGAGTGGCCGTAAGCCTGGATATGGACTTCGTCGATCCGTCCGACGCGCCGGGCGTGGGTACGCCGGTCCGCGGCGGCGTCACCTACCGCGAAGCCCATCTGGCTATGGAAATGATCGCGGACAGCGAATCCATGGTGTCCCTCGAAGTCGTCGAAATCAATCCCATCCTGGACGAACACAACCGCACCGCGCTGCTCGGCGTGGAGTTAGTCCTCTCCGCCCTCGGCCAAAAAATCCTCTAGGGCCAGGCTTAGCCTGGCGAGCAATGCAACGATCCCCCAATCAACAACCGCACTGCATCCCCGCGCCTACCTGTCGTACAATATCTCCAACGTACGGCGTTTCACCCCAAGCGCGCATCGAACCCAAGCGAATACCGCTGCTCCAGCACGACGCCGATTGAGCGCGTGACAACTTTTTCGCGAGATAACAAGGTGAGCGTAATGAAAAAGCAAATCTCCCGCCTAACCGCACTCTTCATGGTTCTTCTATTGATGCCCGCGCCGGACTGGGCTACCTGTGGCGGTGGTGGCGGCGGCGGAATGGGCGGCATGCGAAGCGGCGGCGGTCCCAGCGGCGGCATGGGCGACACCCAGATCTATCAGGTTCCGTGGAAGCTCCTGAAGCCGGAAGAGGCACCGACAGCGGGAGGCCTGGTCATCTATTGGTTCCCGTCGTCCGCGGCGGAATTTCAAAACTCCAGCCTGCGCAACTCCCGCAGCCTGTCCATGTACGCCACGCAGTGCGTCACCATGGGCGTCGCAGACGCAGGCACCGGACTGGGCCAGAAATTTCTGACCAGCGCCGACAAACTTCCCGTAGTGGTTTTCGCTAAGTCCGACGGGACCATAATCAACAAGGTGCAGAACAACAACGGCTTCCTCAAAGTCGACCAAGTCGAAAAACTCGTCGAATCGGAAATGAAGCAGCGCGAAGAAGGCGTCAAGCAAGAGCTGAAAGCCGCCAAGGAAAAAGCCAAGTCCGGTGATAAAGACGGCGCCATTCCCATCTACCGCTCGGTGCTTGACGAAAAGTGCCTGTTCCCGGGCAAAGCCAAAGACGCCGCGAAAGAACTAAAGAAACTCGGCGTGAGCGTCGAAGCGAAGATCTTCGATGCGCCCGTTATGGATCCGGCGAAGAGCGGCCAAATCGAATCGGTCATGAAACGCGGCCTCGCAGCGGAAATGAACGAGAAATACGAAGAAGCCGAGCGCCTCTACAGCCAGGCTCGCCGCATGGATCCTGCCGATCCCGCACCGCTGCGCTATCTCGGCGAGGTCTATCGCCACGAACTCGGCGATTGGGACAAAGCGCGCGTGGCGTTCCAGGCGATTCTGGACATGCCTGCCGATCCGCTCTCCCGCGCCGTCGCGCTGCATGGCCTCGGCAAAATGACCATTCACGAAGGCGATTTCCTCAAAGGCTTGCACCTTATGGAAGCTTCGGTCCGCGAATTTCCGCTGGCGCTGGCTTATCGCAATCTTGCCGTCTACTGGAATTCCGAAGGCGATAACGCCAAGGCCGATTACTACACCCGCGAAGCCACCAAACTCGATCCCACCGACCCCTACAACATGGTTTTCGCCGCGGCATTCCTCGCCGGCAACGGCCATGGCGACGAAGCGCTGAAAATCGCCAAGGAAAACGAAGGGATGCTGATGGGTTCGTACAATCTAGCCGCCATCTACGCGCAGCTCGGGCAAAAGCAAAAAGCGCTCGACCTGCTCAAGCGCCACTTCTTCCAATACGAACGCTACGACTCCGTACGCACTAAAGAAATGATGGAAGCGCGCGTCGACGCTGTGTTCGCTTCACTCCGCGAAGACCCGCAATTCATCGCGCTAACCAGCAACGCCGATGGCAAACTTCCGATGCCCAAAAACAGCGTTGGCATGCCGGCAACTCCAGCAAGAATGTAAGGACACACCGGAGGGGCGGAGCACTGCTGCGCTTCAGCTTGGCACGCAATCTAAATCTAAGTGTTCGTGTAAACTCGCACCGGTGATTTCGATGACCAAGAGCTCTGCCTCAAATCCGAGTCTCGCCCCATTAACCAAACTCGCGCTGGCTCTCCCCGAGGCCCAGCGAAAAATCCACGACTCCCACGCGCAATTCCTGGTCCGCAAAAAAACTTTCGCGTATTTCCTCGACAATCACCATGGCGACGGTATCGTCGCCGTCACGACCAAAGTCCTTCCCGGCGAAAACACCGCCCTCGCCAAAGCCCAACCCAAACGCTACTACCTGCCCGCCTACATCGGCTCCCGCGGCTGGGTAGCTCTGCGCCTCGACCTCGGCAAAATCGACTGGGACGAAGTCCGCGAACTCCTGCTCACCAGCTATATCCTCACTGCGCCCAAACGCCTCGCCGCTGTTGTGACTCCCGAGACGTAGCTCGCTGCAAGGTTACGCGGGCCACTCCCGCGCTCCATAAGAGAATGCGCACAACGTATAAGACGTCATTTCCTGGAAACCTGCCACGCCTCCGCTCTTTAGCCCCGCGCCGTTTTCTGAAAAAATATCGTTCGTGACCCCAGAAAGAAAACGGCTCAAGGTGGGCGTCCTCTTTGGCGGGCGATCCGGCGAACACGAAGTTTCCCTGGCTTCCGCCGCTTCCGTCATTCGCGGACTCGACCCAGACAAGTACGAAGCGGTGCCCATCGGCATCTCCAAAGAAGGCCACTGGCTGATCGGTGCAAGCGCGCAGAAACTGCTTCCCGATGTTTTGCGGAGCGGCCAGCGTGTCACCATGACCGCCGATCCTACCGACGCCATCCTGGTTCCGCTCGACCGCAGCGGCGTAGGCCACCGCCTCGACGTGGTCTTCCCGGTTATGCACGGCACCTTTGGCGAAGACGGTACCATTCAGGGCTTGCTCGATCTCGCCGGTCTGCCTTTTGTCGGCGCTGGCGTACTCGGCTCCGCCATCGGTATGGATAAGGACGTTGCCAAGCGTCTGCTGCAAGTTGCCAAGATTCCGGTTGTGCCGTGGGTCACCGTGCATCGCCACGAGTGGGAGCGCGATCCGGTGCAAATCCAAGAAGTTATCGAGAGCGAATTCGAATATCCAGTTTTCGTAAAGCCCGCTGCGCTCGGCTCTTCCGTGGGTATGACCAAAGTGCATTCGCGCGGCGAACTCGCTCCGGCGCTAACGCTGGCCGCCGAATTCGCCATGAAGATTCTGGTTGAACGCTCCGTCGTGGCCCGCGAGATCGAAGTTTCCGTGCTCGGCAACAATGATCCGCAAGCTTCCATCCCGGGCGAAATCGTGCCGCATCGCGAGTTCTATGATTACGCCGCGAAATATCTGGAAGAAGGTACGCAACTCTTGATTCCGGCAGACCTGAAGCCTGCGCAGGTCTTGAAAATCCAGAAATACGCCATCGCTACGTTTCGCGCCCTGGAACTGAGCGGCATGGCCCGCGTCGATTTCTTCGTCGAGAAGAAAGGCGGCAAGATTTTCCTGAATGAAGTGAACACCATTCCCGGTTTCACTTCCATCAGCATGTACCCCAAACTCTGGGAAGCCAGCGGTATCCCGTTCCGCGAACTCATCGACAAACTAATCGAGCTGGCGCTGGAACAGCACCGCGAGAAGGCACGCACCAAATACGCCATCGAACTACCAGAAGGCTCGGGCGGAGCGCTCGCCGGCTAACCGTTCGCGGGCGCGAGAAAAGCAGATCCCTCGCTACGCTGGGGATAACACCGTGGGGCACTGGATCACTCGAGTGCACAAATTCAGTGGCTCCCGGACTTGCCTTGACGTTGCGTCTTTCTTCCCGGCTCGGTTTCCCGTAAAATTTGCGTAGCCGCTGATGGCGCCGGCTCGGGCGCTGCTTCCGGCGACTCCCTCGCTCGCAGGCAGGAGACCTAAATGACACTTCTCGATCCACCTGCCGCAAAACCCGAAAAATCGCGGGCCATGGCATTCACCGTCGCTGCGTTGACACTGGTGGCAATTGTGGCGCTGTGGTTCGTGTTCCGTTACTATCCGGAAAAAAGAGCGGCGCAACATTTCTTCGACGCGCTGGTCGCCGGCGATACCGACAAAGCCTATCAGCTCTGGAAGCCCGGCCCGAGTTACCAGATGAAGGATTTTCTGGCTGACTGGGGACCGAACGGCTACTACGCGCCAATCAAGAGCTATAAGATCGAGCGCACCAAATCACCCGTGGGAGCTAGCGGCGTGATTGTCACGATCAGTGTTAGCCCGTACTCGCCGATGCCGGATCCGACTGAGGGCGAAAAAAGCCGCAAGACGCGCACCGTGCCGCTGTGGATCGAAAAGAGCGATAAGTCGTTCAGCTTCCCGCCTTGATTCTGACCGGCAACGCCCAACTTAATGTCCTTCCAATGCGTGCGATAACTCCTGCGGCGTGACGGTCGCCGTGCCGAGTTTGCCGACGACCACTCCTGCTGCGGTGTTGGCGAGCAGGGCTGCGTCCGGAATGGACGCGCCGGCGGCTACCGCCAGTGCGAGCACGCTCAAGACGGTGTCGCCGGCTCCGGTTACGTCAAAGACCTGGCGGCCGGTGGCGCCGCGTTCGATGCCGGGCTGGCCAACGCGGGCGTAAGTCACCTCGAAGCCGGTGGCGGGAATGTGCAGGTAACGCGGCGAGGATTCTTCCGCGACGGTCATGCCTTTTTCGCCGCGGGTGATCAGGACGGCGCTGCAGCCAAAATGGGCTAGCAAGGCGCGGCCGGCTTCTTCCACCGATTTATCGTCGCCGAGAGGACGACCGACCATCTGGCTCGCTTCCTTGAGATTGCAAGTAACCGCTCGCGATCCGCGATAGGCGTAGAGTTTTTTGGTTCTCAGGCCGACAAACACGGGAACCTTGCGTTGATGAGCCGCGTTCAGGACGCGGTCGGCGAAGTCGTCGGTAACGAGTCCCTTGTCGTAGTCCGAGAGCACCAGAGCATCGATATCTTTCAACGCGCCAATGAGCAGGCGCAACAGCTTCTCTTGCACGGCTGGTTGCGGAGGCTCCCGGCGCTCATGATCGACGCGAACGATTTGCTGATGTCGAGCGATGATGCGGGTCTTGACGGTTGTGATGTGCGTTTTGTCGGCGATCACGCCCTTGTCGATTATTTCAGCGCCGCGCAGACGGCCGTGCAGCGCGGTAGCCGGTTCATCGTTGCCAGTGACACCGAACGCTGCCACGCGGGCACCGAGGGCCGCGAGATTCGCGGCTACGTTGCCGGCGCCGCCGAGGCACTCGCTTTGCTCGACAAAATCGACGACCGGGACGGCAGCTTCGGGCGAGATGCGGGAGACGGTGCCCCACAGGTAGCGGTCCAGCATGAGATCGCCGACCACACCGATACGCTTTCCGCGCATCCGGGGGATCAAGCGCTGGAGACGGGCGGCTGGGTCGGGCGCGGTCATTCGGCGCTGACCGTGGATTCAATGGTCGCTTCTTCGGGAAGCATGACGGGGATCTCGTCCTTAATCGGATAAATGCGGCGGCAGGTGCTGCATTTGAGGCCGGACTGGTTCGCCGTGTACTTCACCGGGGTCTTGCAGACAGGGCAGACTAGGATGTCGAGCAGGTCTTGGGAAATTGGCATAGATGGCTCCGGGTGTGTGAGGCATCACTGTAGCAAAAGGTGCGAGGTTTCGTCGACGCACGGACAAGCGAAGCCGAAGTCCGCCCCTGTTGGGCTGCGCTTACGCAACGAAATGCATAGCGGTCACTTGAGAGTGGCGTCGCCGGAAGGTGTGGCAGGCGGGGGCTGGGCGCCGATATTGGGGCGGGCGAAATAGCCGCGGCGGGCGCGGACTTGGAAGCCCTTATGGTCTGGGGTCTCAATGCGGATTTTGTGATAGCGGCCATCGAGGATGGAGTTGGTGGGAGCGTAAGCGATGGAGTATTGGTTGCGGAGCTCGTCGCCGATGTCCTGAAAGGAAACGTCGAGATCATCAACGTGGTAGGGAAAAAAGGCGCGGCCGCCGGTTTGATTGGCGAGGTCTTCAAGAATTTGGTCGCCATCGGTCTTGTGGTATTTGCGGTCGTTCATCTTGCTGGGATCGGTTTGCGAGAGCGAGACCCATTGAGTGCTGGTGCTGATGGTGTAGATGACCACGCTGGTGCGCTGGGCCATCTCGATGGCTTCGGCGCGCGTGTGATTGGAAAGATTGTCGTCGCCATCGCTGATGAGAATCATGACGCGGCGAACCACGTCGGGCTGATCGCCGGGTGGACGCGGCGGATGGCTTAGTTCCTTTTCGCAAGCGGTGTAGACGGCGTCGTAGATAGCGGTGCCGCCGCCAGCGCGCGTGCGCACGATTTGATCGCGCAGCGCGCCGGTATCGCCGGTGAAGGCCTGCAAAACTTGCGGCTCGTCATCGAAAGTCATGACGAAAGCCTGATCCTTGTTGCGGCGAAGCACGCTGAAAAGAAAATTGACGGAAGCATCCTGCTCGAACTTGATGCGGTCACGGATGCTATTGGAAGTGTCCAGCAACATGCCGATACGGAGGGGCAGATCGGTCTGCTTGCTGAAGTAGCGAATTTCCTGAGGCTTGCCTTCGTCGAAAATTTTGAAATCGGTTTTGTCGAGGTCGGAGACGAGTTTATTGCGGTGATTTAGGACGGTGAAAAGCACATCCACCAGGTTGACGGTCTGAATGATCCTGCCCTGGCCTTGCGGAGAACTTGGCTCTTGCGTGGGCGGTTGCTGCTGCGTGGAAGGAGCTTGCGCCCGCTGGCTGAGCGGAACCGCGAGCAGCAGAATGCCTAGAAGAGTGGAAAGAAGTGCCCGGCGCATTGAGAATTGATTATAGGTAGGCGGCTAGCGCAGCGTCAATTCCGGCGGAGCTTTCGCCGGTCGCAGTGGCGAGGCGGTGCAAGAATTGGCGCAGTTCTGCCGGTAAGGGGGCGCGAATATCAATCCAGGAGCGGGTGCGCGGTTGAGCAAAGCCTAGACGCGCGGCGTGGAGGAAATTGCGGCTGAGCGATGGCAGGGTGAGCTTGCCGACCAGCAACTGCGACGCTGCTCCGTACAGCGTGTCTCCAACGACGGGATGTTTGAGCGCGGAGAAGTGCACACGGATCTGGTGCGTGCGGCCGGTGTGGAGCGTGACTTCAACGAGCGTGGCCGGGCCAATGCGCGAGAGGACGCGCCAATCAGTGAGCGCTTCGCGGGATTTGCCGGCAACGACAGTGCGGCGCGTGGTCATGCGAGTGCGGCGCAGCGGATCGCGCCCGATAGGTAGATCGATCGAACCGTGATCGCCCTTTAACTCGCCTTGGACGAGCGCGAGGTAAGTTTTCTTAATTTCGCGCTGGCGGAAAGCCTCGGAGAGCTTGGCGTGAGCGGAATCATTTTTCGCGACCAGGATGGCGCCGGAAGTTTCGCGGTCGAGCCGATGCACGATGCCGGGACGGAGTTCGTCGCCGCCGGCGCGGGAAAGCGATTGACCGCGGCCAAGAAGCGCGTTGACGAGCGTGCCGCTGGAAATGCCGGCGCCGGCATGCACGGTCATGCCAGCGGGCTTGTTGATGACGATTACGTCGGAGTCCTCGTAGAGGACATCGAGCGGGATATTTTCGGCCGTGGCTTGGAGCGGTGGGCGAGGCTGGGCGTCTACCGTGATGCGCTCGCCGCCTTTCAGCTTGAGTGCATCCTTGGCGGCATGGCCGTCGACGAGAATGAGGCTGCCCCGGATGAGTTCCTGGATGCGCGTACGGCTCAGCTCCGGCAACAGCGAAGCCAGGTAGCGGTCCAGTCGAGTGCCAGCATGTTCGGCGTCGACGATGAATTTAGAAGGCACGCCGCGATTGTATCAGCAGCTCAGGCGGGAGTTTCTGAACGTTTGCGTTTTGCACCGTGGCCGAAGAGAAGGTCGAGGAGAAGAAGCGCGGCGCCGATGGTGATGGCGGAATCGGCGACGTTGAACGCGGGATAGGCGTAGGAGCCGAAGAGCACTTCGAAGAAATCGGTGACCGCGCCGTGGACGATGCGGTCGGTGACATTGCCGGTGGCGCCGCCGAGTAGCAGCGCTATGCCAGCCAGCGAAACACTGCCGGCATGGCGGCTGGTAACCAGCAACCAGCAAAGCGCGCCAATTACGACGAGCGCACCGGCGATGAGGAGAAGGCGCGTGCCTATGCCCGCGGATTGCGAGAAAACACCAAAGGCGATGCCCGAGTTGCGGCTATGGACGAGGTAAATGAAATTGTGGATGAGTTCGTGGCGCCAGCCTTCAACGGTTTGTGTCTCAAACCAGGCTTTGCTGGCGCGATCGATCAGCACGATGGTTAGCGTTAGCCACAGCCATTGGAGATTGGAGACCTTAGCCGGCATTTTCGATTTCGGCCAGCGCTTCGGTGCAGCGCTCGCAGACGGTTGGGTAGCGCGGATTTTCGCCTACGCGAGTCGAGTAATTCCAGCAGCGGTCACATTTCTTACCGTCGGCGCGCTGAACGATCACTTCGAGTGAGGGAACGAGTTCCGACTTGTAGCCAGCATCGCTGGCGCTGAAAAATTCGACTTGCGAAACGATGAAAAGGCCCGGGAGTTGCGCGAGATAGTGATGAAGCTTGGCTTTCAACTCGGGATCGGCGTTGAGCAGAACCTTCGCCTCTAGCCCAGAATTGATTTTCTTCTCGTTGCGAGCGGTTTCGAGGGCTTTAAGCACTTCAGCACGCACGCGCGCCAGCAGTTCCCAGTTGGCGATTTGCGCGGGAGAGATCGCAGCACGTAGCGCGCTTTCCTGCGTGAACTCAGTCATGTGCACGCTGGATTTTTCGCCGCGCGGCTTCGGGAGATACTTCCAGATCTCCTCGGAAGTAAAAACGAGAATGGGTGCGGCCAAGCGGACGAGGGCGCTGGTGATTTTGTAGATAGCAGTTTGCGCGGAGCGGCGCGATTTATTGTTAGCCGCTTTGGTATACAGGCGATCTTTCAGCACGTCGTAGTAGAACGAGCTGAGATCGACCACGCAATAATCGTGCAGCGCGTGGTAGACGCGGTGGAATTCGTAATTGGCGTACCATTCGCGGCATTTCTTCAGCAAGTCCGCGGTACGTTCGAGCATCCACTGATCGATTTCGTCAAGCTGATCGTTGGGCAGCTCATTTCGCAAGGGGTCGAAATCGTAGAGATTGCTGAGCGCGAAGCGGAAGGTGTTGCGAATCTTGCGATAGGCTTCGCTGAGCTGCGTCATCACGCGCTCGCTCATCTTCACGTCGGCTTGATATTCGACCGACGCGACCCACAGGCGCAGCATGTCCGCGCCCCACTTCTCGCAGATTTCTTTCGGCTCGATGGAATTGCCCAGCGATTTGGACATCGGCCGGCCTTGTTCGTCGAGCGTCCAGCCATGCGTGACGATGCCTTTGTACGGCGGATGCTGCTTGGTGCCGATGCCGATCAGCAGCGAACTGTGAAACCAGCCGCGATATTGGTCCGGGCCCTCCAGATAAACGTCCGCGGGCCATTCCTTTCCTTGCAGCACCGCCAGATGCGACGAACCGGAATCGAACCACACGTCCAGAATGTCGTTTTCCTTGCGCCACTTGCCCCCGCCGCAAGAACATTTGATTCCGGCGGGCAGCAATTCCGCAGCCTCGTGCCGGTACCAGGCGTCAGCGCCTTCTTTTTCAAACCACTTCACGACGTTACGCAACGCGGAAAAATCCTCCAGCCGCTTGCCGCAGCCATCGCAATAGAAAACGATGATCGGCACACCCCAGAAGCGCTGCCGCGAAACGCACCAGTCCGGCCGCTCCTTGATCATTTCGTGCATGCGGTCTTCGCCCCACGCGGGAATCCACTTCACCGTCGGAATTTCCTCGAGCGTTTGCTGGCGCAGCGTTTTCGGCCGGTCGTTCGGCTGCGTGTCCATACTGATGAACCACTGCTCGGTAGCGCGGAAGATCACCGGATTATGGCAGCGCCAGCAATGCGGATAGCTGTGCTTGTAATCGTGATGTCCCAGCAGCGCGCCGCGATCCTTTAGCAGCTTCACGATGATGTGATTCGCCGTGAAAACGTCTTTGCCTTTGTATTCCGGCAAGCCCTCCAGGTACACGCCGCGATCGTCGAGCGGTGCGTAGGTTTCCAGGTTGTAGCGCTGCCCGGAGTAAAAGTCGTCAACGCCGTGGCCCGGCGCGGTGTGCACGATGCCGCTACCTTGATCGAGGGTGACGTAGTCCGCGAGAATGCCGGGGACTTGGTTGGGCAGGAAGGGATGCTGGAAGAGCATGCCTTCGAAATCGCGGCCTTTGTAAGTGGCCAGCGCGCGCGCTTCTTTGATGCCGCACTCGGATTGCAGCGCGGCAATGCGATCGGCAGCAAGCAAGAGCTTGCCCCGTTCGGTTTCCACGACGGCGTATTCGAAGTCCGGATGAAAAGCCAGCGCGCGGTTGTGCGGAATGGTCCACGGCGTCGTGGTCCAGATCACGGCGCTGACGTCCCCGGCAATTTTCGCGGCGTCACCTTTTCCGCCACCCACCACTTTGAACGCCACCCAGATCGACGGGCTGACGTGATCCTCATACTCTACTTCGGCTTCGGCGAGCGCAGTGTTGTCGTGGATGCACCAATACACCGGCTTACGCCCACGATACACGTAGCCCTTCTCGATGAAGTCGAGAAACGCGCCGGCGATGGTGGCCTCGTAGGCGAAATCCATCGTCAGGTAAGGCTGCTCCCAGCGGCCAAAGATGCCGAGCCGCTTAAACTCTCGGCGATGCTGGTCGACATAACGCGTGGCAAATTCGCGGCAAAGTTTGCGAAATTCCGCCGGCGCGACTTTGCCCTTGCCTCCCAGTTCCTTCTCCACTTGCGTCTCGATGGGCAAACCGTGGCAATCCCAACCCGGAACATACGGCGCGTAGTGCCCGGCCATGCTTTTGGTCTTGACGACGAGGTCTTTCAGCACCTTATTTAGCCCGGTTCCGAGATGAATCGAGCCAGTCGGATACGGCGGGCCATCGTGCAGCACAAACAGCGCCTTGCCCGCGCGCGCCTCGAGGATCTGATGGTAGATTTTCGCCTCTTCCCAGGCGGCGAGCTGCTTCGGCTCATTCACCGGCAAACCAGCCTTCATGGGAAAATCAGTCTTGGGGAGATTCAGCGTCTTCTTCAGTTCGAGTGGTTCGGCCATGTCGATGCGTGCTTAGATTGCCCCTTTTCTTGGCGTACGCTTTGCTTTTTCGCCGGCCGTACGAACCGTACGGAAGTTCAGGTATGCGGCGGGAAAACACCGGAAAGCAGTGTAATTGCGTATGTTACAATGAATAGCAGGGCGGTGTCAGCCGACTGCCGGCGAACCCCAGGCGCAACCTTTCCAGAGGAGCGCGAATCTTACGGTTTTGACGCCGAATGCAGGGGAAGTGCGTCTAACGCGAGGGAAAGACGTGGCTGATTTACCTAATCTGATTCCTGCCGAGCTAAAACGGCCCAAGTCTGCGGAGGCGCAGGCGGCAGTACCGGTTCCCATCAGAGGTGTGCCGAGATTCGGGCGGCCGGCGATGCTGATGCCCGACAATTTTTGGTCCAACCTGAAGCAATTCCTGTTTGAACGTCCGGTGAAAGTTCGCGCCGATTTCAAGTCACCGCTGATGCCCGCGGAATATGGCGATAGCGTTGGCGGAAACCTGAAGGAGTTTTTTCGCTCCGCTCCTGTGCCGAAGGGACCGGTCAACAGCCGCTTTGCAGTGGCATGGGGCTCGAATTTCGGCGGATTCGGCGAGCGCGTTCGCGAGTTCTTCTCACCGTCCAAGCAAGCGCCGCTTCCCGCGGGAATTAAGCCCGTCAAAGTGAAAGACATTTGGTCCAAGGACGAGAATTTTGGCTGGAGCCAGATTATCGCTTTCGGCGCGCACGGAGTGCTGCTCTTCGTGCTGTTGTTCGTTCCGCTGTTCTTCACCAAGCTGATGCCGTCGACGGAAGCCAAAGGCAAACTGGACGTGACGCCGCTCGATATTTCGCCTTACCTCTCGAAGCTGCCTGCCGGCGCCAACAAAGCCGGCGGCGGTGGCGGAGCGAATGACCACACGCTGACGCCTGTGAACAAAGGCAAGCTCCCGAAGTTCAAGATGACCCAGTTCACACCGCCCATGGTGAAACCGTTTGAGAATCCCAAGCTGGCCATGGACCCGTCTCTCGTGGCGCCACCGGACTTGAAAGTGGCCAGCAACCCGAACTTGCCGACGTTCGGCGACCCCTTGGCGAATGGAAACTCTGATTCTCTTGGGCACGGCAACGGAACGGGGATCGGCAGCGGCACAGGCGGCGGTCTGGGCCCGGGCGAAGGTGGAGGCACTGGCGGTGGAGCGTTTCGCGCTGGCGTGAATGGTGTAGGCTCCCCGGTGTGTATCTATTGCCCGCTTCCTGAGTACTCGGATGAAGCGCGCAAAGCCAAGTATCAAGGCTCGGTTACCTTGGATGTGCTGGTCACCACGGATGGACGAGTGATGAGTCCGGTGGTGGTCAAGGGACCGGGGCTGGGCTTGGAAGAAAAGGCCATGGCTCAAGTGAAGAATTGGAAGCTGAAGCCTGCCATCGGCCCGAACGGCAAGCCGGTCAACGCTCGCGTTATCATTGAAGTTGCCTTCCGCATCTTCTAGCTAACGTAGTTAATGCCAGGCGCTCCTGCCTGCCGCCATTCAACGACGTAACGTTTCTATCCAAACCGAAATTGTTGCAGTTCTCGCACGGCCTTGCGTGGGCGCGGGCAACCAATCGTGCTTGCTGCGATTCTCATTCGGCAATCGCGGCTCGCTTCGTCGAGGAACGGCCAAATAGAAGCGGGCACGGAGGCCCACCCGTGCGAGATTTCTTGGCGCGTTCGTTTTCTTCGTTGCAAGGTTCATCCGATAATTTGATTTCGCGCATTCGCGCTAATTTCCGCGAAGTGTTTCGACCGGTTCCCTGGAAAGCGAGTTCGGCGAACGGTGCGCCGCTGCATCTCCTGAGCGTTGCCGGTTCGCCGCGCGCAGGGAGAGCGCAAAGCGTGTCGTTCTTGATCCACGCCGGCGTTATCACCGCGCTGGTAATCTTGGCGCTTCATCCCGGATCGCCACTGAAACGCCTGCCAGGCGATACGACCCCGATGTTTCCGCCTTTGAAGTTCCCGACCAGTCTTTTCGCGCGCAACTCTCCGCATCCCGATCCCGGCGCCGGAAGCGGCGGCAATCGCGTGCCGATTCCGACTACTACGGGAATCGTTGCGCCGACCTCTTCGACTCGGATCGTGAGACCGTCGCTCCCGCCAGAGCAGCAATCGCATATGCCCGTGCCTCCGACGATTCTCGATCCCAACGCAGCACCCGTCCTTCCCCCAGTGGACAAGCTTGGGCTGCCGTGGATGCGAATCGATACCCACTCGCCTGGCCCAGGCAACTCGAATACGATCGGCAGCAAGGGCGGGAAGTCGATGGGCGATGGCCCCGTGGATGGGCCTGGCGGCGAAAGTATTGGCACAAAATACAGTCCCGGCATGACGCTTCCGACGTGTCTGTATTGCCCCAATCCTGGATACACGGACGAAGCGCGCGAGTCCAAACTCCAGGGCATGATGACCCTGAGCGTATTGGTTGGCCCCGATGGCCGGGCCAGCGATATTCGCGTATCGCGCGGGCTCGGCATGGGACTCGATGAGCGGGCACGGGACGCCGTTCGCACCTGGCGCTTCGCACCAGGCCGCGACGCCGCCCGGCATCCCATCCCCACCTGGATCACTATCGAAGTAATTTTTCGCCTGTTCTGAGTCGGCGCGTGGCGCCGCGAGAATGCACGCGTAACCCCTTTAGAATGAACACTTGCAAGAAGCCTCGAAACTGCATGAAAACAAAAGACTTACACAACATCTAACCCCTTTAGAATCAACACTTACGAAAAACAAGGGGGAGGGGGGACCATTGGCAAAGATTCCCCTTAAATACTGGTCTCGCGCATTGGCAGGGATTGTTCTCGCGGGGGTTGCGGGCGTCGCCTTGATGGCGCAGGAGCGCAGCTCGCTGCGCGAACAGCAGGAGCGCTTCCCTCGCGTGCGCGTGGCGGAGCAAGAGAAAGACGCGGCGCTGCGGCAAGTGTTCAAGGAAAAGGGCCTGAGCTATCCGCCCCGGGTAATGCTGCTTCGCGCCTTCAAGAAAGAGGCACAGCTCGAACTCTGGGCATCGTCCAAAGACCGGGAGGCGCTGACACTCGTCAAGACCTATACCATCTGCGCCACCTCCGGGCATCTCGGCCCCAAGCGCCGCTTCGGCGATGTGCAAGTGCCGGAGGGTTTTTACGACCTAGATTGGTTCAACGCTCAGAGCAATTTTTATTTGAGCATGCACATCAACTATCCGAATGCTTCCGACCGGATCCTCGGCTCACGGACGAATCCCGGCGGAGACATTTTCCTGCACGGCAATTGCGTGACCATCGGCTGCATTCCCATCACCGACGACGCCATCAAGGAAGTCTATTGGCTGGGAGTCCTGGTGCGCAGTTCCGGCCAGCCGCATCTTCCGATCTACATCTTCCCTGCCCGGCTGACCGCTGACGGCCTGAAATCGCTGGCAGCCGAGCAGCATCCGGCCTCAGCGACGCTTGCGTTTTGGACCAACCTCCAGAAAGGCTATTCGCTGTTCGAGAAGACTCACCGGCCACTGAACGTGCGCGTTCAGAAGGATGGCAACTACGCATTTGCCGGCGAAATCTCTTCCAGCCCGGTTCGTTGAGTCTGCTACGATGGCCAACATGAGCAAGACTTGTACGGCCATTTGCATGGCCATTTTGTTTTCGCTAAGCACCGTCCCGCCTTCGCACGCGCAAAACGGCAAGGGCGCCCTGGATTTCGTCGCTCGTGTTACGCCAACTGCGGCGCGGCCCGAACCCGTCCGCCAGTTCACCTTTTATATCCTGACCAAGAGCTACGTGGAGATCGCCAAGGACGTGGAGGCGGAAAATGCTTTGCCGCCGCGCGAGAAATTCATCGATGACCTGAAGGTTTCCCCGGAACTCAAAGCCTGGCTCAAGGCTCACGACATCATGGACTTGATGATGCCCGGCCTCGACAAAGCCGTCACTCCGGACGACGTGATCAAAGTTCCGGAATTCCTTCTGGCCTACCAGCGCTCCAACAGCGGCGGCGTCAGCAACGGCATCCCCAAGCCGAAGTACAAAGACGCGGACAAAACCGAACAACCGGAAAAATACGAGAAGCAACATCAAGAATACTTTGTCGCGCTGAAAAAGTTTATCGCCGCGCATCCCGAAACCGAAAGCGGCATGGAGCTCGAGCTTGACGGCGTGAACCCGCAACGCAAGTGGGCCAAGCTGATTAGCGACCAGAAGAAACGCGTGCAACGGACGGCCCCCGAGATCGCGCAAAAACAATACCTCGTAGCCAAAGCCGACACCGACCTCGAAGGACACGGCTCGATTGCAGGGTTGCCGCCGGGAACTTACTGGATCAGCTCGCTCAACCTGGATGCTACTTCCGGCGATATGCGCGTTCGCTGGGACGTAGCGGTAACCGTCGCGCCAGGCCAGACTGCGCGTATCGAACTCACCAACCTCAACGCCGCCGACGCTCGCGCGACGACCACTCCCTGAGGCTGGTAGAGTAAGGCGATGGGGACGCCGCTTCTCTGGATCGCCTTCAACATATTCATTCTCATCGCCATTGCCCTGGACTTGCGTGTCTTGCACCACAAGCCCCACAAAATCGGCGTAGGCGAAGCCGGCCTGTGGACCGGCATCTGGATCGGCATCTCCCTGCTTTTCGGCGCCGGAGTTTTTCTCTATGTCGGCCGCCAGCCTGCGCTCGAATTTTTCACCGGCTACCTCATCGAAAAAGCGCTGAGCGTCGACAATCTTTTTCTGTTCCTGGTCATTTTCCGCGCGTTTTCCGTGGACGACCGCGTGCAGCATCGCCTGCTCGAGTGGGGAGTGATCGGCGCGCTGGTCATGCGCGGTGTGATGATCGCGGCGGGCGCCGAACTGGTCGAACACTTCTCCTGGATCATGTACGTCTTCGGCGTATTTCTGATCTACGCCGGCATCCACATGCTGTTCGCCAAGAAAGAAAAAGAGCACCCCGAGAACAGCAGAATCTTTCGCATCGCCAACCGCCACCTGCGCGTGACCCATGACTATCACGGCGAGCGCTTCTTCGTCCGGAACGCGGGCAAACTCTTGGCCACACCCCTGTTCCTAGTCTTGCTCGTCGTGGAAATTACCGACGTGACTCTGGCAATCGATTCGATTCCCGCGATTTTCGGTATCACCCACGATCCGTTCATCGTCTACACCTCGAACGTGTTCGCGATCCTCGGGCTGCGTTCGATGTATTTCCTGCTCGCCGGGGTGCTGGGCCGTCTGCGCTTTCTGACCGTCGGACTTTCGCTGGTTCTGGTCTTCATCGGCGGTAAAATGATTGCCGAGCGCTGGATCGACATTCCGGTCCATGTGTCGCTGGGTGTGGTCTTGGGAATCCTTCTGGTATCGCTGCTGGCTTCGCTGCTCTTGCCGACGAAGCCGCAAACCGAGCAAAATCCTTGAGCCACGCCGTGCCGAACAAACGAGCCAAGCCATGATCGAAGAGAAAGTCCAGATTCGTACTGCTGACGGAGTTTCCGACGGCCTGCTCTTCCGTCCGCAAGACGCGCGCGTCCCCGGCGTCATTCATCTTACGGATATCTTCGGAATCCGCCCCGCGCAATCGGAAATGGCCAAGCGCCTCGCCGCGGAAGGCTACGCCGTCCTCGTTCCCAACCTTTTCTATCGCACATCGAAAGTGCCGGTCTTCGACTTCACACCCAATTGGGGCGATGAGCGCACCACCAAGCGCCTCAGCGAACTTTCCGGTCCGCTGACTCCCGAGGCCATGGAGCGCGACGCCTCCAAGTACGTGGACTTCCTCGCCGCTCTGGAATTCACCAATGACACTGGCATCGGCGTAGTCGGTTTCTGCTACGCCGGCGCCATGGCCATGCGCACCGCCGCCGCCCGGCCGGACAAAATCGCCGCCATCGCTTCGTTTCACGGCGGAAGGCTTTGCACTGACTCGCCGGCCAGCCCGCATCTGGCGCTATCCCGCATTGGCGCGCGTTTGTACTTCGGCCACGCCGTCAAGGACAACAGTATGCCGGAAGAAGCCATCGCCAAATTCGAGAAGGCGCTGCAAGCCTGGGGCGGTACCTACGAAAGCGAAACCTACGAAGGCGCGCTGCACGGTTGGACGGTTCCGGGCAGCCCGGTGTACAACCAGCCGCAAGCGGAACGCGCTTTTGCAAAGCTCAAAGAATTGCTGGCCGTGGCGCTGGTCTAGTCGCGGGTCTCTGCAGGTCTAGTCGTCCTCAAACGCCACTTCGTCGATGTAACACCACATCCAATGCTCGCCCGGCTCGAGCGAGCGCACAATCGGATGATGCACCGCGTGAAAATGTTTGGTCGCGTGCTTATTCTTCGAGGAATCGCAGCAGCCGACTTTACCGCAGGTCAGGCACAACCGCAGATGAACCCAGGTGTCGCCAATTTTCAGGCACTCTTCACAGCCCTTGGTGTGCGGTTTCACCGGCTTGATTTGATCGAGATGCGTGCATTCAACGGCCATCGGCCCCCCCCAATTTTGCTTCGCGCTTCGCCTACAGCGTGGAATGAATCGGAATGCGCACACTGAATTTCGTGTTGCCGGGCTCGGATTTCAGGGTCACCAGCCCATGCATTTTCTGCACGATGCGATAAACAACGTCCAGCCCCAGTCCGGTGCCTTCGCCGACGCCCTTGGTGGTAAAGAACGGCTCGAAGATGCGCGATTGTATTTCCAGCGGAATGCCCGGTCCGGTGTCCATAATCTCCACCACTACATAGTCGGTTTCGCGGGAAGTGCGAATAGTCAGCGTGCCTTTGTCTTTCATCGCGTCCGCCGCATTGTCGATAAGATTGGTCCACACCTGATTCAGCTCGCTGCCAAAGGCCATGACCACCGGCACGTCCGGCGAATATTCGCGCTTCACGGTAATCCCGCGCTTGAGCTTGTGATTCATGATGGTCAGGGTGGTTTCCAGACTCTTCTTGATGTTCACTTCGAGGCGCGGACTCTGGTCCATGTAGGAATATTCCTTGATCGCTTTAATCAAGTCGGAGATGCGGATGGTGGCGTGCTCCAATTCGTCCGCGATGCGCTCCATTTCCAGAAGCGTTCCGAAACGCAACAGTTCCGGTCCCAGGGATGCTCCGGCCAGCGTCGCAAAGCTTTTCAGGTGCTCATCGGTCAGATTGGCTTCCGCCAATAGCGGCGCCAATTTCCAGGCGTCCGCCACGTTCTGGCCCTCCAACCAGCTTTGCACGGCTTCTTCGCGCTCGACGCGGGCAAACTCATCCTGATTCTCTGCTGGCTTCAGTTCGGTGCGAATTTGTTCTTCGCGTTCCGCCAAAGCGCCGCAGTTCTCCGGCCCAATATCAGTAGTCCGGTTGGCTTCCCGCAGCCGAAGCAAGCAATCGCGCAGTGCCGACGCCGAACGGCGCGCCGCGGCCGATGGATTGTTCAACTCGTGCGCCAATCCGGCGGAAAGTTTTCCCAGCGCCGCAAGTTTTTCCGTTTGCTGCTCGATACGAGTGAAATCGCGCACCCGGTCGGCCAGCAACCCGACCATGCGCTGGGCCAGGTCTGGAATCCGCTGGATCAGTTCGCCGAACTTCGATGACGGATAGGCCAGCGAACGCGCCGCCGTTATGGCGCGCGTCGACACCGTGAAAATCTTCATCCGCGAGAATGGCAGGAGGCCGCCCACATTTCCGGCGCTGATGGTAAATACCGGGCTGTCCGGTCCGGCACTCTCGCGCCGCCCGCGGACTTCGCCCTCCAGCAAAATAAACATGCGGTCTGCAGGTGTGCCTTCGTGAATGACTTTGGCGCCGGGCTCCGCGCGTATGTAAGTGCATTGCGTGACGAACCATTCCAAATCCGGTTGCGACACTTCCGCGAAAGCCGGCACCACGCGACCCAGTTCTTCCGCCAGCGACGCCACCTGCGACGGATCAATTGCCGTTTCCGTGGCTCTGCGCTCTTCAGGCTGTTCGCTCATAGGCTCCCGCCGCGAATTCTCCTTATTGCACTTTGGCCAGATATTGATGGATGAATTGCACCACCACCGCGCCTTCGCCGACGCCGGAAGCCACGCGCTTCACGGAGCCATGGCGCACATCGCCGACTACAAAAATTCCCGGCACGCTGGACTCCAGGAGAAACGGATCACGCTCCAGCGTCCAGGATTTCGGCTTCTTGCCATCGCGAAGCAAATCCGGCCCGGAAAGAATAAAGCCCAAAGAGTCGCGCTCAACCACGCCAGCCAGCCAGTCGGTCCGCGGCTGGGCTCCAATGAAGATGAACAAACTGCTGGTGGCAATTCGTTCGGGCGGGGCGTGGCCGCGTTGCACGGTAATGGCCTCGAGCCGGGTCTCGCCGTGGACTTCCAGCAGTCCGGTCTTGGGCCAGACCTCGATGCACGGCGTTTCCGCAATCTGCTCGATCAAATAGTGCGACATCGTCGCGGCCAGGGACTCGCCGCGCACCAGCATCACCACTTTGGCCGCGTACTTGGCAAAATGCATAGCCGCTTGCCCGGCGGAATTCGCCCCGCCCACGACGTACACCGTCTCTCCTTTGCAGGCGATGGCTTCGGAAGTTCCGCCGCCGTAGTACACGCCCGCACCTTGCAGCCGGTCGATATTGGGGATTTGCAGGGTGCGCCACTGTACGCCGGTGGCCAGTAGCAGCGCGTGGCAGGAAAGCTCCACGCCATCCGCGAGCTTCAAATAACGATAAGGTCCTTCGACCCTGACGCTCACCGCTTGCTGCGGCGAAAGAATTTCCACGCCAAAGCGCCGGGCCTGAGCGACCGCGCGTCGCGCCAGGTCGCTTCCGGTCAACCCGGCCGGAAACCCGAGGTAGTTCTCAATTCGCGAACTGAGCCCGGCTTGGCCCCCGGGAGCCTCACGCTCGATCATCACCGTCTTCAAACCCTCGCTGGCGCCATAGACTGCCGCCGCAAGTCCGGCAGGTCCGCCGCCCACGATGGCAAGATCGTAAAAGTCCGTTTTCGCGTGCGTTCGCAAACCAAGCTTGTCGGCTACGGCCGGCAGCTTGGGCTCCGCGAGGCGAGCGCCGTCGGGAAAGAGAATCAAGGGAAGGGTGTCCGCTTCCGGTCCAAGAGAGGCGATCAGCGTGCGCACCTCGACATCGCTCTGCGCCAGCTCGACATCAATCCACTGATACGGCACCTGATTGCGTGCGAGAAATTCCCGCAATTCGTACGAGCGGTTGGACCAGCGCGTTCCCAAAACACGGATGCCTTCGTACGGAGGATGGAAGCCCGCTGTCCAGTCTTGCAGCAGATCATCCAGCGCCGGATACAGCTTTTCTTCCGGCGGATCCCACGGTTTCATCAGGTAGTAGTGCACGCGGGCTTCGTTAATCGCGTCGATCGCTGCGTTGGTGTCCGCGTACGCGGTCAGCAGGGCGCGCTTGGCTTGCGGATGCAGGTCCATGGCTTCGGCGAGAAACCCGACGCCATCCATTAGCGGCATGCGTTGATCGGCCAGCAAAAGGGCAACCGGGTTGTTCCGCGCTTTCAGTTCACGAAGCGTATTTAGCGCATTGCTCCCGGAATTGGCGCGCATCACGCGATAGCGGTCTGCGTACCGGCTGCGCAAATCGCGCTCGATGGCGCGTAGCACCTCCGGATCGTCGTCCACAGTCATTAAAACAGGCTTTGGCATACCCCTCAGATGACCAACACGCTCGAATCGTTATAGAAATTGCTCGGCGCGGCTGAATTTTGCGGCGCCGCCTCAACACGCTACAATTCCGTGGAACTTATGTCCAGTCCCCTAGCACAGGCCATCGAGAATCTAACTTCGGATGACGCCCGTGTCCGTGAAGCCGCGGCGCGCGACATCTACGGCGAAGGCCGCAAACCCGCCGACCTGGCCGCTCAATCCTGGTGGAGCAACGCCGAACTCAGTTCCCTGCTGCATGCACCGAGTCCGGTTGTGACTGTCGGACTTGCAGTTACACCAGCCACCTTTGATGCGATTCGTGTTGCCAACGACTCACCTCGCCTGGCCGAGGTTCCGCAAGACCAGGACGCGCGGGAATTCGAGCTGGACTTTCCGGATGGGATCACGTTGGACGTGCTTACGACAAAACAACCCGGAGGATCGGGCGCTATCGCGCGCTACCTGGCGAAATTTGGAGAAGGCGTGCAGCAAGTCGAGTTGCTGTGCCGCGACGTGGACCGCGCGACCGCTATCCTGAAAGAGAAATTCGGGATCGCGCCGGTTTATCCCGCTACGCGGCCCGGCGCCGATGGGACACGTATCAATTTTTTCCTGGTGTCCGCCCCGGAGGGCGGCAAAGTCTTGATCGAGCTGTACGAACGTGGCAATCGCGCAGCGGGCTAACGCCTCACGCTGCGCTGACGATTTCTTTCCAGGCACGCAACACTTCACCGACGGTCCACGCCTGCGCAACACATCCGCGCGGAGTAAACGGCGGGTCACCGTCGAAAATCTCGCTGAGCGTGCCCAATCCGCTCGCATAAATCTGGCGACCAAGTGGTTCCAGCAAACGCAAAGCCGCTGCCCGATCCTTATGTACCCGCAGATGCGCCAACGCGAACGAACCAAGCAGCCAGCCCCACACCGTCCCTTGGTGATACGCGCCGTCGCGTTGGAGCTGCCCGCCTCCGTAATGCCCGACGTAACCTGGCTCGCCGGGCGCCAGACTTCGCAATCCGTGCGAAGTCTGCAAGCGAAATGCGCACACGCCCAGGACGTCTTGCTGTTGCTCCGGCGTCAGCGGACTCACCGGCAAACTTACCGCAAAAATCTGGTTGGGGCGCAGCGAAGCGTCATTGCCTTGCCCTGGGACGTCGATCACGTCGTAGCAGAACCCGCGCTCGGCATTCCAGAATTTCTGGAAGTTCTTGGCGGCCTTGGCTCCCAGCTTTTCATACCCGTCGCTTGGCTTGCCCAAAGTCTGCGCAAAGCCCGCCATGGTAGCCAGCGCATTGATCCACAGCGCATTGATTTCCACGGCTTTGCCGGTCCGGGGCGTAACCACCCAATCGCCGACCTTCGCGTCCATCCAGGTGAGTTGCACGCCCGGCCCGCCGGCATACAGCAATCCATCCGCCGGATCGACGTGAATGTTGTAGCGCGTACCATTTACATGCGCGTCGATCATTCCAGTCAGCACCGGAAATAACTTCGCGAGCGTCTCGGAATCCTGCGTCGCCGCGTAGTACTGCCGCGCCGCCTCGAAATACCACAGTGCAGCGTCCACTGTGTTGTACTCCGGCTTGCCGCCGGCATCCGGAAAATTGTTCGGAAGCATTCCGCCGTCAACAAACTGCGCGAATGCCAGAAGAATCTGTTTGGCCACACCGGGCCGACCCGTGGACAGAGTCAGTCCCGGCAACGCAATCATCGTGTCGCGTCCCCAGTCGCCGAACCAGTGATAGCCCGCAATAATGCTGCGTCCTTCCGGCTGGTCCGGAAGGCTCCGCCTCACAACAAATTGATCAGCGGCCAGCACCAACTGCCAGAGCCACGATGGTGCATCGCCGGCGGTCTCATTCACCGCCTGCCAGGCGCTGAACAGCTTCACTTCATGATTGGCCTGTTCGGCCCTTACCGTCTCGCCGTCGAGGAACGCATTGGCTTCCGTGCTGAGCACGATCGTCAAGGATTTTCCGGCTTCCAACCTCGCGTGAAACAGCGCCGCAAACAGGTGATCCTCTTTGTCATCAAGTCCGCGTTCTCGCTCCGCCCGCAAAAAACAATTGCGGTACCACTCATGCCGCGGCTCGCAAGACGCTTCCGCGCTGCGCAGATAAAACGGCACGGCCTGCGGAAACGCCAGCACCTTCACACCGTGCTCGACCGCTTCGATGTTCATGCGCCAGTCGCTCGAGTGCGTCGTGGAGTGAAAGTCGCGGTAGTTCACCAGCGCCTTCAAATCCATCTCTAGGGGCCCGCTTCCTCGCACCAGTGTGTATTGCGCGTACGTTGTATTTTCGCCCTGCCGCATCCACACGCGCTTTTCCAGCAGCGCGTCCGCCAGCGCATACGTCCACACCGGCTTCGTTCCTTCCAGCCGGAAGCTTTCCAGTTCAAGAAATCCCTTGGGATCCACCGCGTCGCTGGCCCAGCGGCGCGTCGCCAACGCATGGTCGGCTCCCGCATAATGCACCGTCTCATCCAGCGTCGCGACCAGTTGCGTGCGGCCCACCGGCGGCTGCAATGCCGCTATCAGCAACCCGTGATACCGCCGTGTCAGGCTCGTCGCCATCGTGCCGGAAGCAAACCCGCCGATTCCGTTGGTTACCAGCCATTCGCGCGAGTCCGCCGCGTCAATATCCCCGCAAATCTCCCGCCCGAATTGCACTTCAGCTTCCGGCAATGCCACCGAGGTTGGCTCGGCCTTGCGTGTTCGTGGACGTTTCGCCGCTGTTGCCATCTTCTTTGCTCTCTGTATTCTGTTGCCTTCGAGAAGTTTTCGAGGTGTCACTCGCCGCTCTGTTCGATCAGCTTGGCCACCAGTCCGGTCCAGCCGGTTTGGTGGCTCGCGCCGATTCCCGCTCCGTTATCTCCGTGGAAGTATTCGTGAAAGAGCACCAGATCCTTCCAGTGCGGATCGCTCTGGAATACCTCAAGTCCGCCTGCCACTGGCCGCCGGCCATTCTGGCCGCGCAGGAAAATATGGATCAGTCGCCGTGAAATGTCGCCCGCCACTTGCCACAAGTCCATTTCTTTTTTCGAGTGCGTCGGGCACTCCACCTTGAAGTCCTCGCCATAGTAGTGATGGAATTTCTGCAGCGACTCCACCAGCAGGTAATTCACCGGAAACCAGATTGGTCCTCGCCAGTTCGAATTGCCACCGAAAATTCCCGTCGATGATTCTCCCGGCTCGTAATCCACTCGGCTGGTCTGCCCGTTTACATGTACTTCGTACGGATGATCCTTGTGGCACCGTGAAAGCGCTCGCACGCCGTAGTCCGACAAAAACTCCGTCTCGTCCAGCATCCGGTGCAGCACGCGCTTCAACTGCTTACGGCTCACTAGCGACAGTTGCCGCCGCACTCCCCGCGCCGACCGTTGGGTCATTTCGATGTGTTCCGGCAAATCCGGATGATTGTCGATGAACCACTGCATACGCCGCTTGAATCCCGGCAAGCGGTCCACGATTTCCGGCTCCAGCGTTTCCACCGCGAACAACGGAATCAGTCCGACCATCGAACGTATCTTCAGGAAATGTTCTTCGCCGTTCGGCAAATGCAAAACGTCGTAGTAGAAACCATCCTCGTCATCCCACAGCGATATGCCATCCGTGCCCATGTCGTTGATCGCTCGCGCGATGTGCACGAAATGCTCGAAGAATTTGCTGGCCACGTCTTCGTACGCCGGATCTTCTTTCGCAAGCTCCAGCGCGATGGCCAGCATGTTCAAGCAATACATGCCCATCCAGCTGGTTCCGTCGGACTGCTCGAGATGCCCGCCGGTCGGCAGCGGCGCCGAGCGGTCAAACACTCCGATATTGTCCAGCCCAAGGAATCCGCCCTGGAAAATATTCATCCCTTCGGGATCTTTACGATTTACCCACCACGTGAAATTCAGTAGCAGCTTGTGAAACACTTTCTCCAGAAACGCCCGATCCGCAACGCCGCGCACGCGCCGGTCGATCTTGTAAACGCGCCACGCCGCCCAGGCGTGCACCGGCGGATTTACATCGCCAAATGCCCACTCGTACGCCGGAAGCTGCCCGTTCGGATGCATATACCATTCGCGCAAAAGCAGCACCAGTTGGTCCTTCGCAAAATCCGGATCCACCAGCGCCAGCGGAATGCAGTGAAACGCCAAGTCCCACGCCGCGTACCACGGATACTCCCACTTGTCCGGCATGGAAATAATGTCGTCGTTGTAGAGCTGCGTCCAATCCTTGTTCCTGCCGTTCCAGCGCTCCTTCGGCGGCGGTGGCCCTGCCGGATCGCCTTCCAGCCAAGTTCGCACGTCGTAATGATAGAACTGCTTCGACCACAGCATTCCCGAAAGCGATTGCCGCATCACGCTTTTCGCGTCATCGGACATTTCGTTCCGCACGCGCGATTCGTAAAAATCGTCCGCCTCTTTCATCCTAGTCGCGAACATCGCATCGAATCCCGCGCCAAAATCATTCGTACCCGGCACGTTTTCCGCCCGATCCGCATGACCCGGCGACGAAATCGTTCCGGTCATCACTGCTCCCGCATCCATTCCCGCCAGCGGCTCTAGATCCGTCAGCCGCAGTTTGATCGTCCGCGATTCTCCCGGACCCAACTCCATCGGATAGTACGCCGTCATCTTCGTTCCGGTGTCGTCCGGATTCACCGCGCCCTTGTTGCCTTGAATCACGTACTCGTGGAACGCATCCTTCACGTACGGCGACCGATTCCGCCCGCCGAATAGCCTCGCGTTGTTCGTCTCGTTTTCAGTGAACAGCAATTCCGGCCGCCCCGCGCACAGTAGCCAGCGCTTCCCGTACTGCCAGTGCTGCAGCTCAGCGCAAACGCTTCCCGGCACTCCCGTCGCCGTACGCACTACTGGCCGCCGCAAATCGCGGCCCCACGACCACGTGTTGCGAAACCACACCGACGGCAGCAGATGAATCGCCGCCGCTTCCGGCCCGCGGTTCACCGCGGTAATCCGGATCACCAGGTCTTCCGCATCGCACTTCGCGTACTCCACGAACACATCGAAATACCGGTTCTCGTGAAACGCGCCCGTATCCATCAATTCAAATTCCGGAGCATTCCGCCCGCGCCGCTGGTTTTCTTCCACCAGCCACTGATAAGGAAATTCCGCTTGCGGATACTTGTACAGCATCTTCATGTAGCTGTGCGTCGGCGTCGAATCCAGATAAAAATACTGCTCCTTCACGTCCTCGCCGTGATTTCCCTGGTTTCCCGTCAACCCAAACAAACGCTCTTTCAAAATCGGGTCGCGCCCGTTCCACATCGCCAACCCAAAGCAAATCGTCTGGTGCCGGTCGGAAATCCCGCCGATGCCATCTTCTCCCCACCGGTACGTCCGCGACCGCGCATGATCGTGCGGAAAAAACTCCCAAGCCGTCCCGCCCGGACTGTAATCCTCGCGCACCGTTCCCCATTGCCGCTCGGAAAGATACGGTCCCCATCGCTTCCAGTGTTTTTTTCGCGTGCGCGCTTCTTCAAGCCGGTGGTCTTCGATGGTCTGCAGTCTGGGCATAGTGCTGGTCCTCATGCCAGGGTTTGTACTTGCAAACCCTAAAATGAACACGACCTCAGGGTCTGTACTTATAAACCTGCGTGATCAGGGTCTCAGGGCTTGTACTTGCAAACCCCGAACGAATATGACCCCGCTATCCTCGCACTTTTGCGTCCTTCCCGCACGTTTCGACTTGCCAACGTGTTCCCGGAAACGCCGATCTCCGATGGCCTCCGTCATTGCGTAGCAACCGTAGGGGCACGATACTTCGCGCCCTCTTCGCAGACGCGCCGCAGCAATCGCCGCGAGCCATGGGATACCCCAACCTCAATTAGGATTCACTTCGTCAGGTAAGAATCAACTGCCCGCGCAACCGCGCCCCAACCGTAGAGCCACGATACTTCGTGCCCTCATCGCTGCGCACAACGTCGCGCATCGCCTCGCGTCACTCGGCTAGATCCCGCAACCGCAACCACCACCGCCACCATGCAACTACAAATGCAATTCCAGTTCAGTTCGCTCCCCGGGCCCAGACCGACGCACATCATCGTGCTCCGCCATCGACGCCACTAACTGGCACCGCGAACACTCCCGCGCATGCCGCTGCAAACGCGCGTACGCCCCAGCATACCCAGCCTGCAACCGCAGCAACTCCAAATCCACATCCCTGCCGCGTGCGCCCGATTCATAGATTGCCGCGCGCTCTTTCGTCCAGGTTTTCAACGCCGCGTGCGACTTTTCCAGCAACCGTTCATACTCCTCGCAAACCGCCGTCTTGAGCCCCAGTTCGCCGCTCATAAATGTGCTCCTCACCCAACGCAAAAAGCACTCCCGCGGCCAATTGGCTAACTCCCCTATTTCCCAAAGCTTGCCCCAAACCCGCGCCTCACCCCACCCCAAGTCCCAGTACCCACAAAATCCCCACCTCCAGCCCTTTCTGCGTACCACTCCGATCCGCCGTTACTCATAACTTAGGGGGTCGGACCTCTAGGTCCGACATTGGCCGCACCGCCCTACTTCCTCTCTAACGGCAGCATCACCTTGGCCCGAGACATGCTGGATTTTTCTAGACGAGTATCGAATGGGAGGTTGTTTTGTGACGACTCAACAAGCGATTGACACGGCCAACGAAATAATTCGTGAAAATCGAGAAAACGGAGAATTGGAGGGAGTCCTAAATCGGTACAGGGTTGCAGCTTTGAATCGCGTGATTCGCCTAGCTGAAGTCGCAACAATAGAATCCGGGACGCCTGGCCTCAAAGAGTAGGGAGTTGTTCCTCCGTGTGGACGGCTTCTTCGCTCTTGTACGGCTGAATGTCCTTAGTCCCGCACTTCGGACACATGTCGTTACAGCAGCAACTCCAAGCGTCAATCCACTCTGTTCCATCGTACGGACAGCGATAGTAGTTAACGAATTGCTTTTCAGTCATTCTCTGCTCCTTGCAAAAAACTCTGCTGCCATCTCTTCCTTGCAAGACAGTCTCCATGATCTAATCCTCGCGTGAACCTGCATCTCCCGACCGAAGGGCTCGACCGCTACAAAAACGCCTCTCAACGCGCCCGCGTCGGCACCGAATCCTGGGGCGCTTCGAATTTCTTCTGCCCCTCCTGCCAATCGCCACGCCTTCGCCCCGCGCCACAAGGCTTCGCCGCAGTCGACTACTTCTGCCCGTCCTGTGATTCGCCCTTCCAGCTGAAAAGCCAATCCAGACCTATCGGCGCGAAAATCGTCGACGCCGCCTACTCCGAAATGAAACGCGCTATCGTCGAAGACCGCACTCCCAATCTCTACGTCCTCCACTACGACCTCGCCGACTGGGCAGTCCGCAGCGTCATCCTCGTGCCTCATTTCGCCTTCGCTCTCTCGGCCGTCGAGAAACGCCCACCGCTCGCGCCAACAGCACGGCGCGCAGGCTGGGTCGGCTGCAACATCCTCCTCGACAAAATCCCCGAAGATGCACGCATTCCGATTGTGCAAAGCGGCAAATTCCGGCCAACGTCCGAAGTCCGCAACGCTTACCAACGTCTCCGTCCCCTCGAAAAACTCAAATCGGAAACCCGCGGCTGGACTCTGGATGTACTGAACGTAGTTCGTTCACTGAAGAAAACCGAATTCTCGCTCACCGACGTTTACGCCCACACCGCTGCCCTCGCCAAGCTCCACCCCAACAACGCCCACGTCCGCGACAAAATCCGCCAACAACTCCAACTCCTCCGCGACCTCGGCCTCCTCCAATTCCTCTCCCCCGGCTCCTACCGTTTACGCTGAGCTTCGAAGTGCCTCAAATAATCGGCGGCGCGCCTGCCCAGCCGACGCCCCACCGCTGCCTCCTCAGGGAGGTCACGGCTTCAGCCGTGACGTTCCTCCGACAAAAAATATCAGTACCTCAGTTCTCCGCATCCGCGACGCCTTTCTAGCGCGTGCGGAGAATCTTCGCCTTGCTCTGGCTTCACTCTGCTCTTCGTCTCTCGATATCCATCGAGCCGCTCAGTCTGCTCCCACAGGCTCCACTTGCCGCTCAATCTCCAGGACCTTCCCTGCCCGCCGCTCGCACTCCAAATCGTAGAAGTTCTGCAAGTTCAGCCAGAATTCCGCATTGGTCTTGAAATACCGGGCCAGCCGCAGCGCCGTCTCCGCGGTAATCCGCCGCCGCTCGTGCACAATTTCCCCAATCCGAGTCGCCGGCACGTGCAGTTCCAGCGCCACCTTGTTCACGCTCAATCCCAGCGGCTTGATGAAATCTTCCCGCAAAATCTCGCCTGGATGCACCGGAGCCATCAACTTTCCCGCCTTGCTCATCGCTCACATCTCCTTATTTAGTGATAATCCACAATTTCCACGTCATAACAATGCCCGCTGCGCCACTCGAAGCAGATTCTCCATTGCTCGTTAATTCGTATGGAGTGCTGGCCTTTTCGAGCACCCCGCGGAGCCTCCAGCTGATTCCCGGGAGGCGACGCCAAGACCCGCAACTCCGTCGCCGCATGCAATTGCAATAGCTTCCGCAACGCCACGCGCTCAAACGCGCGAAATCGCCGCGAGTGCTGATACGCAAAGAGCTCTTCCGTATCCTTCGAGGCAAAGCTCTGAATCACATGCCAAGCGTAGCACGCTACACGTTATACGCAAAGAGTAGTCTGACGTGATGGGTTTTGACTCTTGCGTCTGGGCATCTCCGAAGTCCGCAGCGCCTACCAGCATCTACGTCTCCTAGAAAGACTCCAATCCGAAAAACGCGGCTGGACTCTCGCCGCCGTTGACAAGCAAAGGGCGGGCGCCTCGGCCAAATCTCGGCACGAGTCACGCCCGCCTCTTTACGCCATTCGTGAAGCGCTACGACGAACCGTCAGCCCTTCACGTTTATCGTCACCGGTTCGGCAAGCTCAAACTTGAGCGGCGTCTCCGGCCTCAGTTTGATGTCTCTCTTGCCCGTCACCAACGCAACCGTCGCTCCGGCTCCCGCTCCCACGGGACCGCCGATCAGTGCGCCGGTACCGCCGCCAGCCAGAGCGCCAACCAAGGCTCCCCCAGCGGCCCCGCCGCCGATCCATTGCCAGTTGCGTTTCTTGTGGTCGCGGCCAATCCTCGGCTTAGCGGTGGTACGGACATCGTAGTTCTGCCCGCCCACGGCCACGGACTGCAGCGCAAGCTGCAACCGCGCCCGGCCTATCAGCCTTCCGGACTGCCGCGCGTCAACCACTAACCCCTCAGCATGTGCGCCCTGAGGGATCACTGCCTTGCCGTCCACGACCACTGGTTCGGAGACCGTTGCGTCAAAGTGGTCTCCGGGTCTGCTCTGGTTACTTGCCAGAGCTTGGTCCAGAGTCACATGAATCGCGGTGAACTCCGGCAGCGTCACCGGGTCGGACCGGTCTCGCAAGGTGGCGGCAGAAACGGTCAACGCTGCTGCCACCAGAATCGCGCCCCCAGCCATAAGGTAGTGCCGTCTGGTAAAATGCATGTGCACCTCCCGCAAAATTTGAGGCACCAATCCCTCCTCGGGCTGCCCTCGTAACAAACTCAAAATAAAATGGATAGGATTTTTCCAGCTCTTAATCGCCAGTAAATCTTTCAGCCCCAATGAAATCTTGCAGTACCGCAAGTACCAGCAACAGTCGCCGCAACTTGAGATCGCCACCATGTGCTAGTACTCCAGGAAATCCTCTAGCAACCAACCCACCTCAAAGGTGTTTCATAAAATAGGAGGACCTTAACCATGCGCAAGACAATGCGATTGGGTTCGATAGCATTGGCAACTGCCATAACCGGAGGTCTTCTCTTTGGTATGGCACCGACTGCCTCGGCACAACGAATCAGGCGTCGCGTCGTGATTGTGACGCCGGGGCCGTTCTTTGGCCCGTTCTATCCCTACTACGGTTACTACCCATATCCGCCGAGCTACATGGCTGCGAACTACGGTGAAGTCAAGATCGAGACTCACCAGAAGGACGCTCAGGTGTACATCGACGGTGGCTATGCGGCCAAGATCAAGGAGGCCAAGAAGTTCGCGCTGCGACCAGGCAACCACGACATAGAGTTGCGCGATTCCGATGGCGAAGCTTTCTTTCAGGAGCGTGTTGCTGTAACGATCGGACACACTACCAAGCTTCACGTTTCCTGACGGACCCCATTTGATCACGACGCTGTCCGTTAGTTTCGCTGTACCAACTTGCCGCCGCTGCCTTGAGCCATTCACCGCGGCGGCGGCAATTCCATTTCACAATTCAATGCTCTCCGCCCTAATCAAGGAGTTCATCCCCGCCAGCGAACAGAACAAAGGCTTCGAACACTAGGTCTACCCGCTTCCTTGCTACACTACCGTCTCCATCCGGAGACACCGATGCCTACTCGAGACGATGCCTGGCAGTTGCTTTGCGAATACACGCAATCGGAATCGCTGCGCAAGCATATGCTGGCTGTGGAAGCCTGCGTCCGCGCCTACGCCCGCAAGAATGGCGCCGACGAAGAACTCTGGGGCCTCACTGCCCTGCTCCACGATTTCGATTACGAGCGCTGGCCCAACAACGACCATGCTGCCGACAAGGAGCATCCCGCCGAAGGCGCAAAGATTCTGCGCGAGCGCAGCTACTCCGAAGAACTCATCCGCGCCATTCTCTCGCACGCCGATTACTCCGGCGTCCCTCGCCAATCTGCCCTCGAGCACACCCTCTTCGCCTGCGACGAACTCGCCGGCTTTCTTACCGCCTGCACCTACGTCCGCCCATCCAAAAGCATTCTCGATCTGGAAGTCGATTCCGTAAAGAAACGCCTCAAGGATAAAGCCTTTGCCCGCGGCGTCTCCCGCGACGACGTCCGCAAAGGCGCCGAAGAACTAGGCATTCCGATCGAAGAACACATCGCCTTCTGCATCGCCGCACTGCGCGAAAACGCCGACGCCCTCGGCCTCCGCGGCACCATCACCGGCGGTACCGCAGGCACAGCGCAAGGCGCAACCACGTGATGGGTCAGGCCACTTGAACACAATACGAACGAATCGCGCGGCGATTGCGTAAGATCTTGTGCCGCGGCGAACTGAACGCTTCGCGGCGGGCTAGTGGCCGCGATGAGAATACAGCATGATGGCGGCGCCGAAGAGCGCGCCGCTGAGCACCAGCGCGACGACTCCAGCAGCTAGCCACTTGGCAGGATTGTTCCGCAGGAGAATCCGGAGTCCGGCGGCAAACTTCGAACTTGGCTGTCCCGCAACAGCGTCGGCTGCCTGCTCTTCCGCGGACGGATTCGGCAACGCGTGGGCGAATTCGACTCTGCCGACAAAGCTGTAGCCCTTGCGTGGAATGGTCTCCACGTAAGTAGGCTCGTCCGGAGAATCGCCGAGCACCTGGCGCAGCTTGTTCACTGTGGTGTTGACGTTAGCGTCGAAGTTCACCATGGAATCTTCCGGCCACAGCTTCTGGCGGATGGTTTCGCGGCTCACTACGTCTCCGGGAGCCTCCAGCAGCGCCAGCAGCGCCTCAAACACCTTTGTTTGCAGTTTGATGCGGAGGCCGCCACGGTAGAGTTCCTGGCGGTCCAAATCCAGATCGAAGTGGCCAAACCGCGCGTAGCGCGTGGGAAATCGAAACGAGCCGGCGCTATGCCCAAATCGCCGACCCGGCATTGGTACGGGTGCTGCTCCTGCTCCTGTGCTCATCGTGCTCTCCGTTCCTTGGGCCAAACGTACGTATCCTGGTCTTAAATTCCTGAACCTAAAAACCTTACGATTGCAAACCAGGACCACTCGCTGTACCGGACGGGTGAGCACCTTTGCGCCGGAACCTTGACATCAAATTGAGTTGATTGTATCTTGAATTGTATATACAAGTCAAGCTAGGAGTCGCCCTGTGACCGCCCCTGGAACGCCGCCCTTGGATCTCCATGGGACCGGCTACTGCGCATCCTTTAATTTTCGGCGCACCGCTCGTGCGGTTACCAACCTTTATGACGAGGCTCTGCAGCCTGCGGGGATCCGTTCGACGCAATTTACGATTTTGGTGGGAGTGCTAAAGGCGCAGCCGGTGGCGATCGGGAAACTGGGTGAGATTCTGGTGATCGACCGGAGCACACTCACCCGCAGTCTGCGGTTGCTGCAAAAAGAAGGATTTCTTACGGTCTCCAAGCGCGGTGAAAAACGGCAACGATTTGTTTCGGTAACGCCGAAAGGCGAGGATGTGCTGGCTCTAGCAATTCCGGTGTGGCGGCAGATTCAGGCGCGGTTCGTAAATACGATTGGCGACGCGCACTGGCGCGATTTACGCAATGAACTCGAGCGTCTTGCCGGCGTTGCCGGCCAATTGGAAACGACGCGTTGAGACGAACAGCGGTTCTTCTTGAAACGGTCTTCTTGTACCCCTAGATAGTCGGATCGAATAGGCCCGCCCTCTGAAGAGGGCGGCTACACAGGGGACGGCTGCAACAATTGCGCCTGCGCGCGCACTGCATTCGGGTTTGACCGCAGCGTTCCACACCACTGGTCTGGGCAGGGTTAAGACCGCAAAAGCGGCGTCTAGCCGCCGCACTCCAAAGAAGTACGAAGATTTTCGTTGACAGTACGAATGTCTTCGTAGTAGTTTGCGGGCATGTCAGAACAAGGCACGGCCAAACCTACTGCTTCCGAACTGGAAATCCTGCAAATCCTGTGGAATCGTGGGCCGTCCACGGTGCGCGACGTTCACTTGGTGCTCACGCTGAACCAGGGGAAACCTATTGGCTACACCAGCGTCTTGAAATTGATGCAAATCATGACCGCCAAGGGCACGGTACGCCGGAATGAGCAGCAACGGGCGCACGTGTACGAAGCGGTCCATCCCGCGGAGAAAACCAAGCGGCAACTGGCGACGGATGTGCTGCAGCGCGTTTTTGACGGCTCGGCGAGCGAGCTGATGATGCACGCGCTCTCCGGCGGCCAGGGATCGAAGGAAGAAATCGAAGAGCTGCGGCGTATGCTCGACGAATACGAAAGGAAACTGCGATGAGCAACCTGAGTCAGTGGTTTTCCGCGGACTTACTCCGGCCGTTAGGTCTGACGCTGCTGCATTTCCTCTGGCAGGGGGTGGCAGTAGCGGCGCTGGCTGCGGTGTCGCTGGCGCTGACCCGGCGAGCGGCGACGCGCTACGTCGTCGCGCTGGTGGCGCTGGCGGCAATGGTGGCGGCGCCGGTGGTTACGTTTGCAGTACTGCAGAGCGGCGGTTCAACCGATGAGACCATGATGGTTTCACCCAATCCTGCGGGGCCTGCGGAACTTCATGTTGGCGCGGAGCACCAGCGTCGCACGAGCGGTTCGCTTGCGGCAAAGGGCGCGGGCCTTTCGGCCACTTCACTGGTGTGGCTGGTGCAGGCCTGGTTCGCGGGTGTGCTGCTCTTCAGCGTGCGCACTGCGGGCGGATTGCTAGTGATCGCGCGCTTGCGGCGGCGCGAAGCGATCCCAGTATCCGAGAAACTGCTGGCGTTGTGCTTGAGCTTGCAGCGACGGCTGGGATTGACGCGAGCAATCCGGTACTGCGAAAGCGTCCAACTGGATGCGCCGGCGGTGGCGGGATGGTTGCGGCCGGTGGTGTTCTTGCCGGCGACCGCGCTTACAGGACTTTCCGAAGCACAACTGGAGACGGTGATCGCGCATGAATTGGCGCATGTCCGACGGCTCGACGGATTGGTGAATCTATTTCAGATCGCGGCGGAGACACTGCTTTTCTATCATCCGGGCGTTTGGTGGCTCAGCCGGCGCGTTCGCGTGGAACGGGAACATTGCTGCGACGACGTGGCGATTGCCTTGTGTGGGAATGCGGTGGAATACGCGCGAGCGCTGACGCTGATGGAAGAGTGGCGATCGGCTCCGTCGTTGGTGATGGCTGTGAATCGCAGCCCGTTGGCTGGGCGAATCACGCGGCTACTGGGCATCGGAACGTTGAAGAGTGAAGTGCGCAGCGCAGGATTGGCAGGGTTGTTGTGCCTGACGGCGGCTCTGGTCGCGGGAAACGCTCTCTTTGGCGTGGCTCACAGCGCAGCGGCCGCTGCGCAGTCTCCGGCAGTGCAGCAACCCGTTTCCGCGCAGGACGCGCAAGACGCGGCTTTTGTGGTTACGGCGCCGCGCGCGAAGGCGCACGCAACACCAAAGGGAGCGGTAGCACCGGTGGCACCAGTGCCTATGCCTGAAGCGAAGCCAACGCCAGCTTCCACGCCGGCTCCGGCGGCGCCACGAGTAAGCCCAACGCCGCAAGTAAGCCCAACCCCGCAAGCGAGCCCAGCTCCGCAAGCGAATCCGACTCCAGCGAGCTCCTACATCGATGCGATGAAAGCCGCCGGACTGGATCATCTTAGCGTTGACGATCTCGTTGGCCTGAAGATTCAGGGCGTGACGCCGGAGTATGTGCGCTCGATGAAGGAACTGGGATTGAGCGTAGAAGCTGACGAACTGATCGGGATGAAAGTGCAAGGAATCACGCCGGAGTACGTGCGCGAAATGCGCACCGCGACCGGGCAAGCGCTGAAGGGCGACGACTTGATCGGCCTGAAGGTGCAAGGCGTAACGCCGGACTACATCAAGCAAATGCACGAACTCGGCGTGAAAACCGATGCGGATGATGTGATCGGGATGAAAGTACAGGGAGTGACGCCCGCGTATATCCGCGAACTTCGTGGCATGGGACTGAAAGTGGATGCCGACGACATCATCGGAATGAAAGTGCAAGGAATTACGCCCGAGTACGTGAAGAGCATGCAGGGATTGGGAATACATCCGGACGCGGACAGCTTGATCGGAATGAAAGTGCAAGGAATCGACGCGGCGTATCTGAAGGAAATGCAGGCGGCGGGGTTCAAACTGGACGTGGACGACGCGATTGGCGCGAAAGTGCAAGGGGTCACACCGGAGTTCATCGCGAAAGCGAAGAGCTACGGGTTCAAGGATTTGACGATGGAGCAGATCATTCAACTGAAACATTCGGGCGTGCTGGAAAAACAGCACGAGAAATAAGAGGAGACGGCGATGAACAGAAACCGGCGAGATGCTTTACTGGCGTACCTAGTCATTGCCTGCGTGCTGGCGGCGTCCTTGGTCGCGCGGGTGGTGCGCGCGGCGGAGAGCCACAACGGTAACTGGACGCTGCAGAAGCGCGCGGATGAACCGGACAAAGTGGAGTTCGGACTTATCGAGCACCGCCAGCACGGCATGTCCTCGCACAGCTCGGATTGGCCGCTGAGCGCTTTTCAAGGCTTGGACCTCGCAAAGCCGGGCAAGCAGGAAGTGCACTTCACGATTTCGCGCGACGCAGGAAAATTCGATTGCGAAGGCTATGTGAAAGATGGAGAAGGCGCGGGGCTTTTTCGTTTCTCTCCAGATGCGAAGTTCGCGGGGGAAATGGCATCGCTGGGGTTTGGCGGCGTGGATGACGAGAAGCAGTACAGCATGGCAGTAATGGACGTGACGCTGGCCTTCGCGAAGGAAATGAAGGGCGAGAAGCTGAGCGGGCTGGACACCGACAAGCTGATCGCGTTCCGCATTTTCAATGTGAACGCGAAATTCGTCGAGGAGCTGCGAGCGGCCGGACTAAGCGCCATGGACTGCGACAAGCTGGTGGCCTTCCGGATTCACGGAGTTTCTCCGGAGATGGTCCGCTATCTAAAACAGGCTGGATACACGCCAGACGAAGATACGCTGGTGGCAATGCGAATTCACGGCGCGACGCCCGAGTGGATGGCTGACTTGAAGAAAGAAGGCTACGACCATATCGATCTGCAAGAGCTGATCGCTTTTCGCATTCACGGAGTCTCGCCCGATTTTATCGATAAGGTACAAGCGCTGGGTTTCAAGCATCCGGAACCACAACAACTAGTGGCCATGCGCATTCATGGCGTGACACCGGAATTCATTGCAAAGCTGAAGTCGCGCGGCATGCAGAATCTGACCATCGATGACCTGGTCAGCCTGCGCATTCACGGAATCGACTGAGCGAAGTGAAAAGGCCCGCCCGGTGACCCTTCGCGTTTGCTCAGGGTAAAAGAGGGCGGCTACAAACCGGCGTTCATTCGTCAGGCCACGCGTGGTGGCTCCAGATAAGTCCATCTTTCGTGGAGCTGGCGGTTGGCGATGCGCCAGATCACGATGCCGGCGAATTGCAGTCGCTTGCCGGCATCTCGGCAAAGGTCATGCCAGTTTTCAGATTGGTAGCTTCCTGCGGTTGTGGCACGGTCACGAAGTCGTCTCCCTGACGTCCTTAGGCGCTGGCGGCTTGGCTTTGGAATGCGGAAGCGTTTTCGCGCAGATATGCGTCGAGGGTGCGTTCGGGCCGGCCGAGCAATCTGGCGACCAGGCCGTCGATAACAGCACATCGGCCGCCGCGGTAATACCCTTCCAATTCGATCTCCGCGTTCACGAAGAACTCGGGCATACCGAGATCGAGCATCGCTTTGCGCATGGCGTCCTCGGAAATGTCGACGTAGGAGACCTTGCGGCCCACGATGCGCGAGATGCGCTCGGCGATCGCGTAGTTACTGACGGCTTCGGAACCGTGCAGTTCGTAGGTCTTTCCGGCGTGAGACTGCGGCTCGGAGAGAATTTTTGTGGCCACCGCGCCGACGTCACGCACATCGATCAGGCTGATTTGGGCATCACCGATCGAGGAGTAGAACGCGCTCTGGGCGCGGATGCTGGCGGCGAGGTAGGTCGCAATATTTTGCAGAAAACCGTTGGGCCGCAGGATAGTGTGCGCGATCCGGGATTCCCGCAGTTTTTGTTCAACCTGGAAGTGCCAGCTTGGAAACGATTTGGGAAAGTCGCCTGCACCGAATGCGGAGTTCAACACGATGTGGCGCACTCCGGCTTGTTTGCACGCGTCGATCATGTTGCCCTCGAGCTGCACGAGTTGCGGCACCGGTCCGCACACCAGAAACACCGTCTCAATCCCGCGCAGAGCGCTTTGCAAACTGGCCGGAGCGGCAAAATCCGCGATGACTGTCCCCACACCGCTCGGAGCCTTGGCGGCGTCTTCCTTGTTGCGATACATCGCGCGGACAGGCACGCCTGCGGGGAGCGCAGCCTGCAACACAGCGCCACCAGCGCTTCCTGAAGCTCCAGTAATCAAGATCATGGTGAACTCTCCTAAGTTGGTGTGCGACGGGCGGCGAAGTCGGGAATGACCTGAGTGCGGGCCCGATGAATACAAGCCCATGCTATAACTGTCAGTGAAGCCTCGGAAGTACGCACAAATTTGTAAGCCCGGAGCCAGCGATGAAGCCGCACTACGGATGTCCGATCAAGGCCACGTTGAATGTGTTGAGCGGAAAATGGAAAGTGCTCGCTGTGTGGTATCTCTCGTTCGGGCCGAAGCGATTCGCGGAATTGCGGGACATGCTGCCCGGCGTCACGGAAAAGGTGCTCGCTTCGCAATTGCGCGAACTGCAGAACGACGGCGTGCTGAACCGGGCCGCCACGGCAACATCGCCGCCGAAAGTTACCTACTCGCTTAGCGCGGCAGGAAAAGACCTGGTGCCGCTGATGGAAGAAATGTGCGGCTGGGGAACGAAGCACCTGGGGATTCCGCCGAATTTGCCGCGGCTGCCGCGTTCGGCCAGGCGAGGCATCACGCTGAAATAAAACTGCGCGCGAGTTCTTGTTGTTACGGAGTTTGGCGGCGCGCCGCGACTTGCGAGGCGCGTACCGCGCTGTCGCGAAGACTTTTTTCTGCTTCTTCGAGTGCTGTGTCGCGTTTTTGCTGCAAATCCACGATGGTCGGCCGAACTTCGCGGTCCGGGAGCACGCCTTCGCCTTCGAGCCGGCGCCCTTTCGGAGTTAGCCAAAGCATTTCGCTGATTTCCAGTACGCCGCCGCCTTTTACCTTCCGATTCTTAATAATTCCCAGGACGCAGCCGCAGGTTTGGCTGCCAACAATTTTGGCGCGCCCGGCTTCCTGCATTCCGGCAGCAAAAATCTCGGAGGCGCTGGCAGTGCGCCCGCGAACAAGAATAGCCACTGGCCCGGAATAAATCTGATCGCCTTTTCTTCCAGCGTAGAGTTCCAAGCCGATTTTGAAAAGTCCGCCGAAACCGGAAACCGGCTTGCCGCTCCGGGTGCGATCGAGAGCAAAGCGCGTGCGGTCCGGGAGCAAATATCCGGCGATTTGCAAAGTGGAAGCGAGCGTGCCTCCGCCATTGCCGCGCAGATCAACCACCAGCCCGGGTGCATCGCGCACTCGTTCGAGAGCTTCGCGGAACGCGCGCGGCGTGGAAGACTGAAATTCATCGAAGCGGATGTAAGCAACGCCATCGGGCAAGCGTTTTTGCAGCACTTTGGGAGGAAATGCATGAACCTCTCGAGTGACAGCGGTTTCCCAGGTGGTACCATCGCCGCGCTGTAGTTGCAACTTGGCGATGGAACCCGGCGGGCCGGCGAGAATGTCGCGATAGGCGCGTAGCAGATCGGCGCGTTCGGAAGAATTGCGCGCGTGTTTGGCACCTGCGTCGGCCAGCAGCAAGTCGACGGAGCGATCATCGATAGCCAGGAGAATCATTCCGGGAGAGATTCCGTTGCTGGCAGCTTGCGAATCCTGAGTGACTACCGTAACCACGGTCTTGCCTTCCACTTGATCCACGCCAAAGCCGATGCTGACGCCTTGATGCTTCTCGCGGTTGTCCCACTCGGAAGGCGTGCTGAAACGCGTGTGAGCGTCATGCAGCTCTTCGACCATGTGCTTGATAAGATCGTAGAATGCGGAGTCGGTTTGCACCGCGGACAACTGAGGCTCGTACTTTCTGCGGACTTCGTTCCAGTCCACGCCGTTGAAGGAGGGATCATAGTAGAGATCGTCGATGTCCTTCCAAACTCTGGTGAAAACTTCCTTGCGATCTTTAGCGGAGAGCGAATCCTTCGCGGCGGATCCCGAGCGGGCGAGTGCCGAGTGCGAGAACGACGCCGCGGCAAAGGCCGATGGACACAAGAATAGCGCCGAGAATAAGAAGAGCCGAAGCGGTCTGGGAACGCGCTGGGTCATCGGGTATCCTCTCGTGTTTGCCTTAGCAGAAGCATTTTGACCGCGAAACGTTGCCTGAGCCACTCTACCACTTGGATTGCGAGACGAACATTCTGTCGCGTGCGAGGCCTTGCGAAAACGTTTCCACCGCATCTGGCGCATCTGGGATGAGACACAAGCCGCCATGCGCTGGTAAAATAAGAGGACATGTTTACACAAATCAAGGGAACCGACGCGACAGCAGCGGGGCGGCCCCGGCGCAAAACCTACGGCGTGATGGTTGGCCACGTCCGCGTAGGCGGCGGCGCGCCGATCGTCGTGCAGTCCATGACCAACACGGACACTGCCGACGTCTCCACGACCTGTCAGCAAACCAGGGAACTCGCCGAAGCTGGCTCAGAGATTGTTCGCTGGACCGTAAACGTTCCGGAAGCCGCTGCCACCGTCCCTGAAATCAAGAAGCGGCTCGACGACGCAGGCTGCAACGTACCCATCATCGGCGATTTTCACTACAACGGCCACGTTCTGCTCACCAAGTATCCGGGCTGCGCGAAAGCCCTCGACAAATATCGCATTAACCCGGGAAACGTCGGCGCCGGGCAGCGTCGCGACGAACAGTTTTCCACCATTTGCAAAATCGCCGTGGACAACGGCAAGCCCGTGCGCATTGGCGTCAATGGCGGCTCGCTGAATCAAGAGCTGGTCATGCAAAAAATGCAGGAAAACACCGACAAGAATCTTGGCAAGGAATCTGAGGACATCATCAACGAGTGCATGGTGCTTTCCGCGCTGCAATCCACCGAACTAGCGCTCGAATCCGGTTTGCGCCACGATCAAATCATCATCTCCTGCAAGACTTCGCGGCCGCGCGATCTGATTACCGTCTACCGCGATCTCTCCGGCAAAACCCAGCAGCCCCTGCATCTCGGCCTGACCGAAGCGGGCATGGGCATGAAAGGTCAGATCTGGTCAGCAGCGTCGCTCGGCGTGCTGCTCTACGAGGGAATCGGCGACACCATTCGCATTTCGCTGACGCCGAAACCCGGTGGCGATCGCCGCGAGGAAGTCTACGCAGCCTGCGAATTGCTCCAGGCGCTCGGCCTGCGTTCATTTTCGCCCAGCGTGACGGCATGCCCGGGATGCGGCCGCACCACCAGTTCCACCTTTCAAGAATTGGCGGAAAGCGTGCAAGGCTATATTCGCGACATGATGCCAGTCTGGAAAACACAATACGACGGCGTCGAAACCATGACCCTCGCCGTGATGGGCTGCATCGTCAACGGCCCCGGAGAATCGAAAGCCGCCAATATCGGCATCAGCTTGCCCGGAACCGGCGAAGCGCCGCGCTGCCCCGTTTACATCGACGGAAAAAAAGACGTAACCCTAGAAGGCACCTACGACGAATTAGCCGTGGCGTTTCAAAAACTCCTCGACAACTACGTCTCCACGAAATACCCGCGCAAGACCGCCGAAGTTTCTGCGTCGTCCCGATAGTCACTCAGCTGTCAGCCGCAGTCAGTGCTTCCCTACCGGGAGAATGGCTGGACATGATACGGAAGGATCTTGCTCAAAGAATTTGCTTCCTTCAGGTCGATGGTGGCGGGATTCTTTCCATCAAGCCCAATACTCTTCAGCGGAATCTTCACGTCGAGGAACCGCTCCTCCGGCGAGATCAGGCGCGTGAAAGTGTCCTCCGAGTCGTTGTCGAAAATCACCTCGTCCGCATGGTCGCGAAGCGCCAGCTGATAAACTACAAAAAAGCGATTACTGGTCGCTTTGCCGTCTTCGCCAAATGTTGCTTTGGTCTGGGTGACCTCGCTGGACTGAAAACTGAAGTCCTGTGCCTGCGGATTTATCCCGGAGCCGGTAACGCGAATCTGCATGACCGGCGGCGAAGAGGGCCCTCCAGACGTTACCGAGCTCTTCATGGCGGGATTGGCGTGCATCTCAGCTCCCGATGCCGGTAGCGTAACCTTGGCCTCCCAACGTACGTAGAGGAAGGATTCATCGCTGGTCGCCCGCATCCTCCATTCCAGTTCACTGTCTTTGAAACGCTTGGTATTCAGTTCGGCGTAGGGAACGTTGGCCCAGGGCGAGCCCCCACGCGTGAAAGCACCGTCTGCGGGCGGCAAAATCGCGGATAGCGAACGCGAATCGATAGGACTCTCACTTAAGGACTCAGCAACAATCTTCCAGCCTCCATCCTCCAGCGCGTACTTCACCACTTCGTATCGAAAAGTCTGAGTGGAACCGTCGATCCTGCCGATGACCGCGCCTTGCCGGCTGGTCGCCGCTGAGGCCAGCGCAACAAATTGAGCGCCGGGCTGAGCGGGGAAGCGCGCCATCGCAGCCTTCTGCTCGGGGCTCATTTTGTCGCGCGTCTCCCGTGACTGCAGATTCAGCCATAACGCGCCGTCTCCCTCACGGAGAGCCTTCCCGCGAAGTTGGTACGCCGCCAAAACCGCATCCTGGCTGCGCTGCGCGCCATCGGCGCGTGCTAGGGAGGAGTGCGGTCCTTCCGCCGTCATCTGCCGCTGCCAAACGAAATAGCCGCCAACCGCGCAGACCAGCAAGATCAATGCAAGAATAGTTCGTCGCAGGTTCATCGATGTTCCCCCTGCCTTTAGTTTGCCGTCAGTACCATGGGACGAGCCTTCACAACCCGGGTCGATGTCGCAATTCCGTTATTATCTCTCTGGCGCGAGAGCAATGCTGTATGGGAATAACTTTGAGGCCGCCCCGCGAGTCTCTGCAGCATCCGCAAATAGGGTTGCGGATTCATTCCTCCGACGCCCTTTCAGCGGGCATCCGCGGCCACGACTAGCCGTGCGCACGAGGAACCTCGCATAGCGATGCAGAGTAGCTTCCCAACTGGATGGGATAATCGAAATTCAAGCGCCTAAAGATCAACAGCCTTCGTTACTATTCGTTTGCGCCCGCCGCTTGCGCCGCTTCTGGCTTGTCGCTTTCGCTTAGGACTCTTGCAGCTTCAATCTGCAATCCCTTGTTAGCGTCGAAACGCTGTTTGCGGTCGAGGCCTTTCACAAATTCTCTCGCGGCTTTCGCTATCGCGCCGGCGATGCTCGACGCATCCACTTTCACAGTCGTGCCTTCCGATCCTTTGCTTCGATCTTCGTAGCGCAGTTTGATGCTATAGGTGTTCATTCATGGCTCCTTGACTCTTTTGTTGGATGATTGTCACCTTGTTTTGGTGCCGCCGGGGCGTACTCTTTGCAGTCGCATCCAGGATGATTGCATACCGCCCGCTTCTCGTTGGGAATCCGGTGATGTATCCCCATTCCGTGGCCGCAAACGCAAGCCTTCAGTGTCCTTTGGTTTCGGTATACCACTACGATTTCACCTTGGGCGCCGCACGCACGCCGTCCGTCCTGTCCTTTGGCCGTATGCGTTCTCCGTTCAAGCCAACTTCGCATACCGGCGGGATTCTATCGATAAGAAGTTACTGTCGGCCGCTTCTCCTTTGCGTTCGACTCTCCTATTATATCGGGCAATCCCTTCGCTTTCCCATCTACTCTGGCCTTCGAACGAAGAGTTGTTGCCGTGATAGAATTCACGGCTACTTTTGTAGTGCATCGCGCCAGGGGAATCGACGCCAGGAAACCAACGATGAAGATTAGCCGGGAAGATGTGGTGCGGGTGGCGGAGCTGGCCTATCTCGATTTGAGCGAAGCCGAGCTGGAGATGTATCGCACGCAGATCGATGAAATCCTCGAATACATTGGGAAACTGAATGAGCTGGACACCTCGAAAGTCGAGCCGATGGCGCAGGTGCTGGCGGACGAGCAGACCGTGGATGCGACGCTCCGTGAAGATGTGGAGCGGCTGTGCGGGACGGCCAGCGAGATTCTGAAGCAAGCGCCCGATCCCGAACCGCCTTATTTTCGTGTGCCGAAAGTCATTGAAAGATAGTGAGTTAGGAGCGCAATGCCAGAGAAGTGGACCATCGATGGAGTTCGCGAAGCAATTGCAGCCAAAAAAGTGTCGGCACGCGAGCTTGCCGGTGAATTCTATAAACGGATTGAATCGCGCAACGCCGAGCTGAATGCGTACCTGGCCCTTTCGCCGGAACGTGCGTACGCACAAGCAGACCAAATCGATGCGTTGGCCTCCTCCGGAAAGCCGTTGCCCCCGCTGGCTGGTGTACCCATCGCGGTGAAGGACGTGATCAGCACGCGGGGCGTGAGAACCACGTGCGGGTCGAAGATCCTCGAGAACTATATCCCCCCTTACGATGCCACTGCTGTCGAACGGCTGGAAGCGGCTGGCGCAGTGATTTTGGGCAAGACTAATTGCGACGAGTTCGCGATGGGCAGCTCGAACGAGAACTCGGCATACGGGGTGGTGCGGAATCCGGAGGCTACAGATCGGGTACCTGGCGGGTCAAGCGGAGGGTCGGCTGCCGCGGTGGCGGCGGAGCTCGCCGTGGCATCGCTGGGGACGGACACGGGCGGATCGATTCGCCAGCCAGGGTCGTTTTGCGGCATTCCGGCGATGATGGGGAGCTATGGGAGGGTTTCGCGGTACGGCCTGATTGCGTTTGCGTCGTCGCTGGACCGCATCGGGCCGTTCGCGACTAACGTAAAGGATGTAGCCGCGATTCTGCAGGTGATCGCCGGCCGCGATGCCAACGATTCGACTTCCACCACTGCGGTTGTGCCCAATTACCGAGCCGAGATCGATAACCCGGTCAAAGGATTGCGGCTGGGTATTCCGAAGGAATACTTCGGTGCGGGAATGGATGGCGAGGTTCGGAAGAAGATCGAGGCGGGCATCGCTATCTTCCAGAAATTGGGCTGCGAGCTGGTTGACATCCAGATGCCGCACACCGATTACGCGATCGCTACCTATTACGTGATCGCGACGGCGGAGGCCAGCTCGAATCTGGCGCGTTACGATGGCGTGCGATACGGGCTGCGGGTGGACGATCCTTCCTTGCTTGGGATGTACCGCAAGACGCGGGGTTTGGGATTTGGTCCAGAGGTGAAGCGACGCATTGTGCTTGGAACCTACGTGCTATCTGCTGGGTATTACGACGCCTACTACCTCAAGGGGCAGAAAGTGCGAGCGCTGATTGCGCGGGACTTTCGCGATGCGTTTACGAAGGTCGATGCGATTGTGACGCCGACTTCGCCGGTTCCAGCGTTCAAATTGGGTGAGCGAACAAACGACCCTTTGCAGATGTATCTTGCTGATATTTATACAGTTACAGGATCTTTGGCAGGAGTACCGGGGATCTCGGTGCCGTGCGGGAAGGTTTGCGGGAGGTTGCCGGTGGGGTTGCAGGTTTTTGGTCCGGCGTTTGGCGAGGCGCGGGTGCTGCAACTGGCGCACGCGTTTGAGCAGGCCGGAGGGGCCACAGTCTAGTTGCGAGTCTTGTTTCGCGTGCAGGGGGTCAAGACGTGCCCAATCTTGAGCCAATCGTGCAGAAACTGGCGGTGACGCAGCGAGACTTGTTGCGCGCGGCGGATTCGGTGTCAGCGGAACAATGGCGAACGCCGCCGAAAGAGGGTCACTGGTCCGCGGGCGAGTTGATCGCGCACCTGATGACCGTTGAGCGAGCCGTGCTGCGGAGCGCGGATCGCATTTCGCAGAAGAGACCCAAAGAGTGGCCGTTCTACCGGAGGTTTCATCTTCCGTTCCAGATCGTGGAGAAACGCTGGATTCGGCGGAAGTCGCCGATTCCACTGGATCCCGATTTACTGCGGGAGAAAGAGGACATGCTGGCTGAATTTCGCGAAGTCCGCGAACGCACACTAGCCTTTCTGTATGAAACAAAAGGCCGGGATTTGAGCGCGTACCGCTGGCCGCATCCCTTCATAGGAACACTGAATGTGTATGAATGGTTGCGGTTCCTGGCGTCGCACGAAATAAGGCACACGAAACAAATGTTGGAAATTGCCGACGGTCTACCGAAAAGCGTATCAAGTTTGCCCAATTAGAACGTTTTTTCCTACTTAGGGGATGGCCGCCAAGGTGAGTACCAGCGAGGAATCGAAAGTAGGCCGAAGGAAAATTGTGCGATTTCACCAGCAAAACCGCGATTTCCACAGGAAGTACTAGCCCGCCGGTTCTTCTCCGAAGAGAACGGAACGACTATTGCTCTGTAGAAACGCATCTTCTAGGATGTGGACAGCATCGTAGTAGAGAGTGCGGACGAACAGAGGACACGGACATGGTCACCGTAAAGTCGAGCCAGAAGATTTTCACCGATTCGGAAGTAGCGAGTTTGACGGGCATTTGCGTCGAGCACCTGCACAATTTCGCGAAGAGCCGTCACCTGGGCTTTATCGCACGCGCTGCGGAAGCGGCCGGCGTGAAGGCGGACAACTGGCTGTTTACGTTGTCCGATCTGATGGTGCTGGTGACGCTGTTCCCGAAGTGCACGCACTAACCGACAGATCCGCACGACGGATTTAGCAGATCAACGAGTTCTTAGGCTCCCGATTGGCTCGGGAGCCTTTTCTTTTTTGTGGTGGAAGCTGGTGAACCGGGCCGGGCCGGAGCTCCTCGGGCGATAGCTCAAGTTTTTCTTCAGAAATTTGGCTGAGAAAGAGGTGACACCCCCAGCCTTTTGTCGAAAGAGCGCGTAAACCATTGAAAACAATGCAATCGTGCTTCACTCTAGTGCAAAAGAGTGAAGGCGGAGTGCGTAATTTATTGATTCTAAAGGGCTTAGATTTCGCTCTTAAGACAGTGAAGGTAGGAAAGGGCGCGGGCCCGTCGAGGCTCAGGTAACCCTTCATCCCTCAGGTTGGCACAAGCGATTGCCTGTGCTACCGGAGGGGAGTGTTGCGGAGGGGTGGGGACGGGGTTATTCTGCGGGCTGAGCAAACTGCGCGGGTTCGCGGGCATCGCAGGTGTAGCGTCTTTCCATGGCAATCAGGACTGCAATTTCGGCGTTAGCGGGAGTGCTGCTGGGCACCTGTAGCTGGGTGGGCTTGGAGACCGTTCGGGCAACGTGCTCTGGGGCGGATGATCCCAAGACGGTACAGGCGCAGACGGACCCGGCGAAAACACGCTCAGGGGAGGTTCCGGCGCGAACGCCCCGCGGAAAGAAGCTGGTGCTGAAGGACGGCAACTACCAGATCGTGCGGGACTATGCCCGGTTGGGGGACCGAGTGCGGTATTTGAGCGCGGAACGCGGGGAGTGGGAGGAGCTTCCCGCAGACATGGTGGACTGGGAGGCTACGGTTAAGGCGGAAAAAGCCGATGAGAAGGAAGCGGCGGCGCTGGTGGATAAGGTCAAGGCGCAAGAGCAGGTTAACCAAGTAGTTGCGGTGATGGACGTGGACGCGAGCCTACAGGTGGCCAAGGGAGTATTTCTACCGAATGGGGAAGGGATGTTTGCGCTGCAGGGCAAGCGGGTGATTCCGCTGGAGCAGGCTGGGGCCGGGATCAAAACGGATAAGAAGCAGTTGTTGAAGCAGCTGGCTTCGCCCGTACCGATCATTCCGAGCAAGCGCAATATTGAAATCCCCGGCGCACAGGCCAAGGTGCGAATCACGAACGGGGCGCCCGAGTTCTACCTGCGGGAAGCTCCGCCCGATCCGGAGCAGACGTCGGTCATCGTGCATAGCAGCCGGCCTGGAGAATCGGGTCCGGAGATAGAATTGGTGCGTGCGACGGTAAAGGGGAACAAACGGCGCCTGGAATCGATCAAGAACCTGTTTGGGCAAGACGTGGGTAGCGACCGGAGCGTTGTTTCGATCCAACGGTGGGAGGTGGCTCCAAATGTTTACCGGTTTACGCTAAGCGAGCCTCTGCCGCCCGGGGAGTATGCGCTGGCGGAGATATTGGCGGATGGGATGAATTTGTTTGTTTGGGATTTTGGAGTGGATGGCACGGCACCAGCGCCACCTGCCAAGAAATGACAAGACGGGGAATTGGGTCAGTTTCCATCATCCGACTGCGAAGCCAATGGAAGAGGATTGGGCATACAGCAACTTCTCATAGCCGGACTTCTAGACCGGAATAATTCCCGAGTGCGTAATCCGCCAGAGTCGAGGCTCGGGCGCGGAGGTGACTTCCCACAAGCCGACTTCCCAGGACCAATCCGGCCAACTCCTTAGAACGCCGTTTCTTGCTAGTGGTCGGGACTTGTCCGGCAAAGCGTGCGAGCTCGACCGGTCGATGGAACACCACTTAGACTGTTGAGCCGGCAATGCTTCCCTCTAGAGAACCGACGTATAGGGCTCTGCTCGACCAGACCCTAGCCAGAGGGGTGTTTCGTCTGAATCAACCCTCGCGAACGATCCTTAGCCGGTGGAAGCCCTCCGCGTGGGCTTCCAGTTTAGTGTTGCATCAACTCATTGAAGACCACCGCGCTTACCAGACAAGGGCCCGTCGCCGCAAAAAAAAGGCGGGACGGCCCCGGCCACCCGGCGCGTCCCGCCCGTAGATCAACTCGAATTGCCGCTCGAATCAGGCTTTGGCCGCTGATGCTGCCTGACCGCGCATCTGTTGCATGAATTGCCGCATCGCGGCGATATGACCCGGGTTGCGCTGTTCCGACCACGCCTCATAGCGCTTCGCCGCCTGTTCGAGGTGCGCAAGGATCTGCTTGTTGACAAAACGCTCGCGAAACGTCGGAACGATGGGTTTAAGTGCCTCCCACACTCCGAAGAACTCGCCGCTGGTCTCAAAGAAGAGATCCTCGTGCAGTAGTCCGTGGTTGAGTAACGCGCAGGCTTGCTCCCAGTAGCCGATCACCATTCCTACGTACGTTCCGGTTTCGCTTCCCATCGGCGCGATCCGCATGGCATCGTCGATATTATTCACGATGTAGTTTTTACCGAACCAATCACGCGCCTGGCGTAATCTGGCTTCCCTCCGCTGGTCGTAGACTTGAAGGTGAAGTTGCGCTTGTTCATGCGTCGGTTTTGATCCCATGGTGCTTTCTCCGTTTCCTTGGATTGATTTTCCTGAACCGCGGTGCCCGCAGTTCCAGTCTTGGTTTCGTTCCGCCTTCGCACGACGCTGGACCTTCGCGACTTCCGCGCGGAGCCGAACCCTCCACATCTTATCGTCGTTTAACGCTGATCAGAAACGACAATTTGGTTTCCCTCAGCAATCCAATTCTGGGAGGTTACCAAAGCGCACGTTACCCGCACTCCGGTTTGCCTCTGCTGAATAGTTACATTTGTCTTCTCTTAGGAAGCGCGACAGCGGAACTAGCTAGAAACGAACTGGGCGGTAGTGCGTCAGTACCTATAGCTATCTATGGGAGGTTTTGCGTTTTGGGTAAGGGAAAGAATGATTTGTTGCAGGGGACGCTGGTGCTGCTGGTGCTAAAGACGCTGCAGCGTGGGCGGATTCATGGTTATGGAATTACCGTGCATATACAGAGGATTTCTAATGAGGTTTTGCGGATTGAGGAGGGGTCGCTATATCCGGCGTTGCACCGGATGGAGCAGGATGGGTGGATTCGGGCGGAATGGGGCGTTTCTGAGAATAATCGGAAGGCGCGGTATTACGAATTGACGGCGGTGGGGCGGAAACAGTTGGAGAAGGAAGAAGAGAGTTGGGCGGAGTTGACCAAGGCGGTGGCCAGTGTGTTGGGGTTGGCGTAGGCGGGATTTGATAAATATGACGAAGAGAGGTTGCAATTTGTCAGGGGGCGGTAAACAACGCACAGCCATGAATCGGCGCAGTCGAAGGTCCGCCTCAAAAGGCGGACCCTACAAAGGCAGGAAAAACCCAGTCGGAGCGTTGGCGTTGGGAGTGGGTTGATGGGACTGATGAAGCGGCTTGGCGGGCTTTTGCGGCGGGGGCGGATGGAGCGGGAGCTGGAGGAAGAGCTGCGTTCGCATGTCGCGATGCGGTCGGACGACAACTTGGCTGGCGGGATGAGCAAGGAAGAGGCGGAGCGCGACGCACGGAGGCGGTTTGGGAATATGCCCCTGGCGAAAGAAGATACGCGAGAAATGGACCTGATCATGTGGCTGGAGACGGTGCGGCAGAATCTGGCTTACGGGTGGCGGGTGTTGCGGCGGAATCCAGGGTTCACAATTGTCGCGGTACTGACGCTGGCTTTGGGGATTGGCGCCAATATCGCGACGTTCAGCGTGGTACACGCGGTGGTGCTGCGGCCGCTTCCCTACCCTGAACCGGAGCGGCTGGTGCGGGTGTTTGATGATTTGCAGGGAGCGGACACGAAGGACGTGGGAATGTCCGTGCCGGAACTGTGGGATCTGCAGCGCGGGTCCGGGGTGTTCGAGGACGTATCGTTTATTTGGCCGATCAGCGAAAACCTGACGGGCGGGGAGCATCCACAGCGGACGGAATCGGTGGCGACCAGCGCCAACTACTTCACGATGCTGGGCGCGCACGCACAACTGGGGCGGCTGTATGAGCCGCAGGATGCCGTGCCGGGATTCACGGACGGCGTGGTGATCAGCGATGGATTCTGGAAGCGGGTTTTCGGCGGACGGCCAGACGTGATCGGAACGCGGGTGCGGCTGGACAGCGATCTGTACACGATCATGGGCGTGCTGCCGCCGGATTTTCGTCATCCGGGGCGAACCCTGGAAACGGAAATGGATGTTTGGTCGGCCTCGGGACTGACCGGACCACCTTTTCCTCCAACGCCGCAACGCGCACAACGAATTCTGCCGGGCGGAATCGCGCGGCTGAAGCGCGGACTAACGCTGGAGCAAGCGCAGACCAAACTGGATGCGTTCACCGCGCACCTGCAGCAGCAGTATCCGAACGAATATCCGGCGGCAGCGGGGTGGGCGGTGCGGGTGGTACCGATTCAGGCGGACCTGGTGGGCAAGGCACGAACGGAGTTGCTGGTGCTGTTTGGCGCGGTGGGCTGCGTAATGCTGATTACCTGCGTAAACCTGGCGAATTTGCAGTTGGCGCGGTCGGCGGGGCGGCAGCGGGAGATCGCGGTGCGGCTGGCGGTGGGAGCAGGGCGCGGGCGGCTGCTGGGGCAATTGCTGACCGAGAGCATCTTGCTGGCGGTGATCTCCGGCGGTGTGGCGCTGTTGCTGGTGGTGTGGATGAAAGACTGGCTGGTGCGGCTGGCGCCGGCGAGTTTGCCGCGATTGAACGAAGTGGCGATCAGCCCGGGCGTGATGCTGTTTGCGTTTGGGCTTTCGGTGGTTACGGGAGTTTTGTTCGGGCTGGTGCCGGCGATTCAGTCTTCAGGGACCGACCAAGTGATGAGTTTGCGAGAAGGCAGCCGGGGATCGGGAGCGAGCAAGAAGCAGATGAGGATTTCGCGGACGCTGGTGACGGCGGAAATCGCCATGTCGCTGGTGCTGCTCACGGGAGCGGGGCTGCTGCTGAAGAGTTTCTGGCATTTGCTGGAAGTGCATCCGGGATTCGAGTCGCATCACATCGTGACGACGAAGTTGTGGTTGCCGGTGCAGAACGACCGGGAAACGGATCCCTACCGGCCGGTTCCGGTGCGCGCGGCGTTTTTGAAGGAAGTGCTGCGGCGAGTGCGGCAATTACCAGGCGTGGAAGAAGCGGCCATCGGAGGAGACAGCAGCGTGCCGCTGGGAAGTGCGCGATTCCTGGCGCCGTTTGACGTGGAGAACCGGGCGAACGAATCAGAGCGCGAGCCGGTGGCGGAGTTTGCCAACGTAAGCCCGGAGTTTTTCGGCGTGCTACGTGTCCGGCTGATGGAGGGGCGGACGTTTCGCGAGGATGACGATCCCAAGGGCCAGCCGGTGGCGATCGTGAATGAAACGCTGGCACACCGGTATTGGCCAAACGGCGAGGCGGTGGGTCAGCGGATTCGATTTGGAACGCGGCAAACACAGAACAAGTGGATCACGATTGTGGGCGTCACGGAGGACGTGAAGACGCACGGGTTTGACGTGGCGAATGCGCCGCAAGTGTATCAGCCGGCGTATCAACAACCTGGGTACGGCTCGGTGGTGTATGCGCGGACGATTACCGAGCCAGGGCAGCTGGCGGAATTGATCCGGCGCGAGGTGCAAAACGTGAATCCGGACATTCCGGTGTATGGAGTGCGGACGCTGGATGACGTGGTGGCACAGTCTCTGGCGCAGCGGCGGTTCGCGCTGGAGCTGCTGGGAATTTTCGCGGGAGTGGCAGTGGTGCTGGCGTCGATCGGGATTTACGGGGTGATGGCATACACGTTCAGCCAGAGGACCAATGAAATCGGAATACGCATGGCGATGGGCGCGAGCCGGGCGGACATTCTGCGCATGGTGGTGAACGAAGGGTCGACACTGGTGGGCATGGGGCTTGCAGGCGGGCTGATCGGGTCGATTGTGGTGACGCGGTTTTTGCAATCGATGCTATTCGAAGTGAATGCCACCGATCCGCTGACGTTTGCGGCGGTGACAGTGAGCCTGGCAGGTGTGGCGCTGGCGGCTTGTGTGATTCCCGCACGAAGAGCGACACGGGTGGAGCCGTTGACGGCGCTGCGCTACGAATAGCGCGAGCGAGACAGAGTGATTAGAGAGCGCCTAAGATACAGGACCGCTGGGTGGCTGTGCAGAAAGTACTTCTCGGAGTAAGGCTAGAACATCCGAAACACGAAATGGCTTCTGCAGCCGGCGAGGAGCCGGCGCGGAGCCAGCCTCAGATGGTGGCTCCTCGGTGTAGTCGCCAGTCATGAAGATTACGGCGGGTTTTGGTTCGGGCGACATCGCGAGCAGTTTTTGGGCGGCTTCCTGACCACTGGCGGGAATGCCGCGGACGGAAAGGTGCAAGTCGCAGATCAACGCGTCGTACCGACGGTTTTGGACCAGGGCTAGCGCTTCGTCGGGAGTGGCCGCGCATTGAACTTGCAGGCCGTGAGCAGAGAGACCTTCCTCGAGCAGCATACGAATACTTTCTTCATCATCGAGAACGAGAATGGAGCGGCCTTTGACTGAGTTGGCGGACTCAGACGGAGTCGGGCTCGTCGCGGGCGGCTCCTCGGGATTCGAGGTGCGGGCCGCGGAAGGCAGCTCGATGGCGGCCGGCAGATAGACGGTGAACGCGGAGCCTCCGGCTGGAAGGGCTTCTGCTTCGATGGTACCGCCGTGTTCGCGGACAATAGACATGCAAATACTGAGCCCGAGCCCCGTGCCGCCGCCGGGACGCTTGGTGGTATAGAAGGGATCGAAGAGGCGCGGAAGGGCTTCGGGCTTGATGCCGACGCCGTCGTCCTGGACGGTGACGGAGAGGCGGTGATTGGCCTGGGCCATGCGAATCTGGATGCGTCCGGTGTCGCGGACTTCGCGAATGGCTTGCTCGGCGTTGCTGACCAGATTGAGGAAGACCTGAATGATCTGATTGCCATCGCCGATTACCCCGGGCAAGTCGGGTTGCGGATGAAAATCGACGGCGACGCTGTTGCGGCGCAGGGAATGTTCGTGGAGCTGAAGGGTGCGGTCAATGAGACTGTTGAGGTCGAGCGGCTTCTTCTGGGGTGACGCAGGGCGAGAAAATTCGAGCAGATTTTGAACGATGCGGGCGGCGCGGCGAGCCTGGCGATGGGTCAGCTCGAGCTGACGCTTGGCGGATTCGCCGAGACCCTGGTGTTCGTTAAGGACTTCGGTAATGCCGAGAATAGCGGTGAGCGGATTGTTGAGTTCGTGCGCTACGCCGGCGAGCATCTGGCCCATGGCGGCGAGTTTCTCGGCTTGGATGAGCTGTTCCTCGAGCCGCTTAAGTTCGGTGACGTCGCGGCCGGAAATGACCACGCCTTCGATCTTGCCGGTTTCGTCAAAGAGCGGACTGAAGTGGCAACGGATGCGGCGATAGTCGCCCTGCTTGTGGCGGACACGGACTTCCAGGGAACCGAAAGCGAGACGGCCGCCGAGAATTTCGTCGAACAGAGAGCGAAGGGCAGCGCGGTCTTCGCTATGCGTGCGATCACCGAGTTGCATGTCCGGAGAGTCGTCGGGGAGGAAGCCAAGAACTTCGTTGATGCGCGGGCTGATGAAGGTGTAGTGCGCGGTGGCGTCGAGAACGAGAATCAGATCCGGGAAGCTGTCGACCAGACGGCGGGCGAATTCCTGCTCTTTGTGTAGGCGACGCTCCATTTCGCGGCGTTCGGTGATGTCCATGACCGAGCCCTGGTAGCGCACCACTTGGCCGGAAGAATCGCGAACAGCCGCAGCGGTATTGAGGCAAACGATGGAAGTGCCATCTTTGCGGACGAGGGTGATTTCGCGGCCCTGCATGGCGGTCTGGCGGTCGACTTGGTTCTTGAGGAGTTTGCGCTCGGCGCGGTCAATGAAGATCTCCTCGACTTTGCGGGAGAGCAGCTCCGATTTCGAATCGAAGCCGAGCATGCGAACGAGCGCGGGATTGCCATCGAGAATGGAGCCGTCCGGCGTGGCGATGTAAATGCCTTCCTGGAGACTCTCAAAGAGTTCGGTGAAGCGGGCTTCATTCTTGCGCAGAGCGGTGATATCGCGGGCGAGGATGGTGACGCCGTGGATCTTGTCGGCTCGAGTCATACCGTGAGCGACGCAATCGAAAAAGTAGACGTTAGTGCGGTTCTTGACGTGGATCTGCACAACGCCGGACCAATGACGGCGCTCCAGAAAACGCGGCATGGCGCGGCGAATGAGATCCGCTCCTTCGCCGCTACCTTCCTCGATGAAATCGGAGAGAGGCCGGCCGATGATCCGCTGGAAAGGCAAGCCCACCAGATCCGCAAAGCTGCGGTTGACGGCACGGACTTCGCCTTCGAGGGTGAGGGCAACAAGCAGGTCGTCGAAGGAGTCGATCAGGTCGCGATAACCCTGTTGCGAGCGAGCGATGATCTCAAAGAGCTGATCGAGCTGCTTATCGCTGGGGGGTTCGACATCACGGTGCTCGATGCCACGGACCAGTCCGCGCAGCTCGGCCATCTCCTTGCCACGCTGCCAGGTATACACAGCAAAGAGGACGACCAGCGCGACGAGGCCGATCGTGAGAGCCTTGGGGTTTAGGTTTTGCGTGAGCGCGCGGATGGTGGGCCAAGCGAGCCAGGCAAAGAAGCTGGTAATGACGATGAGGAGAAAAGAAGTCAGGCGGGCAAGCTCGGTCTGGCGCTTCTCGAATTGCTCGAAGCGGGAGCTGACACTGCCGCGATTCTCGCCGGAAGGCGGTGAACCAGCGGACGAACCACTAGCGGGTTGCTGTTGGTCGAGCATGAAGACCGGCGGCGCGAAGCCGAGGGCACCCGCGCTGCCGAAGAGTTCCTTACCTCATTTTAGAAACGCCCATCCAGTTACAGCAATGGAGGAACGCCAAGAAGTTCCTGACTTGCACGTATCGAGGAAGTAGCAATCGGGCAGTCGACAAAAAAAGGCGCCCCGGAAAACCGAGGCGCCTCTCTAGGATGTGATCTGGACCGGCGGCTACACTTCGGTAGCGGCGTCGGCTTCGGTGTCCTTTTGCAGGAAGTCGAGAGCGGCAGCCTCTTCGGCAGTCAACTCGGCGGCTTCGGGAATTTCCTCAATCGGCGCGGGTGCAGGCATTTCCGTCAGCAACTGCAAGCTGCGGTAATGCTCGAGGCCCGTACCGGCGGGGATCAGGCGGCCCATGATGACGTTTTCCTTGAGGCCGCGCAGATAATCGACTTTGCCGGCCACCGCGGCTTCCGTGAGAACACGCGTGGTCTCCTGGAAGCTGGCCGCAGAGATGAACGAGTCGGTCGAGAGCGATGCCTTGGTGATACCAAGAAGCAGCGGACGGCCCGTCGCCGGTCGGCCACCATCGGCGATGATACGGTCGTTCTCCTCGCGGAAGCGGAACTTGTCCACTTGTTCCTCGAGAAGGAATTGCGTATCGCCCACGTCTTCGACTTTGACCCAGCGCATCATCTGGCGCGCGATGGTCTCGATGTGCTTGTCATTGATGTTGACGCCCTGGAGGCGGTAAACCTCCTGAATGGCGTTGACCAGGTAGGATTGAGTGAACTTCTCGCCGAGGACCGCAAGCAAATCGTGCAGATTGAGCGGGCCGTCGATCAGGGCCTCACCGGCCTTGACGTGATCGCCTTCCTGAACGTTGATGTGCACGCCGCGAGGAATGGAATATTCCTTGGTGGTCTTGCCATCGTCGCTCTCGACGTAAATCTTGCGCATGCCCTTGGCGATATCGCCGTAGCGAACCGTGCCATCGATTTCACCGATGACCGCGGGATCCTTGGGCTTGCGGGTTTCGAACAGTTCAACGACGCGCGGGAGGCCGCCGGTAATGTCCTTGGTCTTGGTGGTTTCGCGAGGAATCTTCGCGAGCACGTCGCCGGCTTGCACGTCATCGCCATCCTGCACCATCAAGTGAGCGCGGGAAGGCATGAGGTACTTTTTGCGAACCTTGCCGGAGCTATCCCGGACCAAGATCGCGGGCTGATGCTTTTCATCGCCGGGCGGCAGGGTTACGACCAGCTGCGAGAGTCCGGTAACGTCGTCCACTTGCTCTTCGATAGTCAGGCCAGGCCGCAGGTCGTCGAACTTAATCGAGCCCGCGGTTTCGGTGAGGATCGAGAAGGTGAACGGATCCCATTCGGCAAGGACCTGGCCATGGGTAACGTGTTCGCCGTCAGCCACGCGGAGACGCGCGCCGTAAACCACGTGGTAGCGCTCTTTCTCTCGGTTCTTTTCGTCGACGATAGCGATCAAGCCGGAGCGGTTCATGGAAATGAGCAAACCGCCGCGGCCCTGAACGTGTTTGAGGTCGATGAACTTGACGACGCCGTTGTTGCGCGCTTCGAGCGTGGAACGCTCGGAAACACGGGTAGCGGTTCCGCCGATGTGGAACGTACGCATGGTGAGCTGGGTGCCGGGTTCACCGATGGACTGCGCAGCGATGACGCCGACAGCTTCACCGAGTTCGACCATGCGGCCGGAAGCGAGGTTGCGGCCGTAGCACAAACCGCAAACTCCGCGACGCGACTCGCAAGTGAGCACGGAGCGAATTTTCACGCGCTCGATGCCGGCCGCCTGCACCTGGCTGGCTAGTTCTTCGTCGATTTCCTGATTGACGTCGACGATGACCGTGCCTTCGAAGTCCTTGATCTTATCGAGCGAAACGCGGCCGACGATGCGGTCGCGCAGCGGTTCGACTTCGACGCCGGCTTCGATGATGGGTTCGACGAAAATGCCGTCGCTGGTGCCGCAGTCGCGTTCGTTGATGATGACGTCTTGCGCCACGTCGACGAGGCGGCGGGTCAGGTAGCCGGAGTCGGCGGTCTTAAGCGCCGTGTCGGCCAAGCCCTTACGAGCGCCGTGCGTCGAGATGAAGTAGTGCAAAACGTTGAGGCCTTCGCGGAAGTTGGAAGTAATCGGCGTCTCGATAACTTCGCCCGACGGTTTGGCCATCAAGCCGCGCATACCGGAAAGCTGGCGAATCTGCTGTTTCGATCCGCGAGCGCCGGAGTCGGCCATGACATAGACCGGGTTAATGATGCCTTCCTTGTCCTGGTTTTCCAGGGCTTTGAACATTTCGTCGGCAACTTTTTCCGTGACGTCGCCCCAAATGGCGATGACCTTGTTGTAGCGCTCGCCGTTAGTGATCGCGCCGTCCAGGTATTGCTGCTGCACCTTGACGACTTCCTTTTCGGCGTTTTCCACCAGCTTGTATTTGTTGCCCGGGATGAGCATGTCGTCGATACCGATGGAGATACCCGAACGCGTGGAATACATGAAGCCGAGTTCCTTCAGGCGGTCCAGCAAAACGACGGTGGATTCCAGGCCAAAGCGCAAGTAGGCGTAGTAGACCAACTGCTGCACGCCTTTTTTCTTGAGCAAGCCGTTGATGAACGGCATGTGCGCCGGCAGGTGCGAATTGAAGATGACGCGGCCGACAGTGGTCTGGATAAACTGGCGTTCCATCTTGACCGGCTCAGTGTGCGTCACGTCCTGATTGTCATACGCGGTGGTTAGGTCGATTACCTCGCCGGTGTAGCGCAGACGGATGGGAGTGAGCAGCTCGACTTCGCCGCCTTCGAGGGCAAGTTCCACGTCCTCGGACGAACCGAACACGCGCCCTTCGCCCTTGGCACCGGGCTTACTCATAGTCATGTAGTAGATGCCCAGAACCATGTCTTGCGACGGGACGGCCAGAGGCAGACCGTGTGCGGGCGAAAGAATGTTGCGCGAGCTGAGCATGAGCACGGACGCTTCGACCTGCGATTCGGGCGAAAGCGGAATGTGCACGGCCATCTGGTCGCCGTCGAAGTCCGCGTTAAACGCGGTGCAAACGAGCGGATGGATGCGGATGGCTTTGCCTTCGACCAATACTGGTTCGAAAGCCTGGATACCCAAGCGGTGGAGCGTCGGGGCGCGGTTCAGAAGCACAGGATGCTCGCGAATCACGTCCTCGAGGATGTCCCATACAACGGGATCCTGCTGCTCGACCATTTCCTTGGCTTGCTTGATGGTGGTGCAGTGGCCTTGCGCTTCGAGCTTGTGATAGATGAAGGGCTTAAAAAGCTCGAGCGCCATTTTTTTCGGCAAACCGCACTGGTTGAGCTTGAGTTCCGGACCAACAACGATGACGGAACGGCCGGAGTAGTCCACGCGCTTGCCGAGTAGGTTCTGGCGGAAACGGCCTTGCTTGCCCTTGAGCGTATCGGACAAGGACTTGAGCGGGCGGTTGTTGGTTCCGCGGAGAACGCGGCCACGGCGGCCGTTATCGAACAAAGCGTCAACGGCTTCCTGGAGCATGCGCTTTTCGTTGCGGACGATAACGTCCGGCGCGCGCAGTTCCATAAGCTTCTTCAAGCGGTTGTTGCGGTTGATGACGCGGCGGTACAAATCGTTCAGATCGGACGTGGCGAAGCGGCCGCCATCGAGAGGCACCAGCGGGCGCAGCTCCGGCGGAAGCACCGGGATCACGTCCAGAATCATCCACTCAGGCTTGTTGCCGCTCTTGCGGAACGCTTCCAGCACTTTCAAGCGCTTAGCGAACTTGATGCGCTTCTGCAGCGACGGGTCCGCTTTCATTTTGTCGCGAAGTTCGTCGGCAAGCTTGTCGACTTCGACTCGGCGGAGCAATTCCTTGATGGCTTCCGCGCCCATCTTGGCGACGAACTGGCCAGGATATTCCTGCGCGAGTTTGCGATATTCCTCTTCGGGCAGCACCTGGCGCTCGCGAAGAACCGCAACTTCGTTCGGGTCAACGACGACGAACGCTTCGAAATACAGAATGCGCTCGAGGTCGCGCATGGAAATGTCCAGCAAGTAGCCGATGCGGCTGGGCAGTCCCTTGAAGAACCACACGTGCGAGCACGGTGAAGCCAGCTCGATGTGGCCCAGGCGCTCACGGCGGACTTTCGACAAGGTGACTTCAACGCCGCACTTGTCGCAAATCACTCCGCGGTGCTTCATCCGCTTGTATTTGCCGCAAAGACATTCCCAGTCGGTAACGGGGCCAAAAATTTTGGCACAGAATAGTCCGTCACGTTCGGGCTTGAACGTACGGTAGTTGATGGTCTCGGGCTTTGTTACTTCGCCGTGCGACCAGGAACGGATTTTCTCCGGGCTGGCCAGACTGATCCGGATGGAATCAAAATCAGCGATCAGACTTGCGCGATCATAGGGGCTGCTTCGATACAAGGTTGTTTCCTCCCTGCTCTCGCCTTTCGGCGGGAGCCGCGGTCCGGAACTCTTTCGAAAACCAGACCGGCTGAGAACACAAACTACAGAATGCTCAGAAATTTTTCGTCTAGTCGAAGAGGAGCGCAGCGGGCTGCGCTCCTTCCAACGGCTTCTTGCTCAATCGGCTGCTTTTTCTGCTGGCTTCTGCCGCTTCATCAACTCAACGTCGAGGCAGAGCGATTGCAACTCGCGAACCAGCACGTTGAATGACTCCGGCACGCCCGGCTCGATGCCCGGCTCGCCTTTGACGATGGCTTCGTAAATTTTCGCGCGGCCATAAACGTCGTCGGACTTTGCCGTAAGCAGCTCTTGCAGGATGTGCGCTGCGCCGTAGGCTTCGAGCGCCCAGACTTCCATTTCGCCGAAGCGCTGTCCGCCAAACTGTGCCTTACCGCCCAACGGCTGCTGGGTGATCAGCGAGTATGGTCCGATGGAGCGAGCGTGAATCTTGTCGTCCACCAAGTGCGACAGCTTCAGCATATAGATGTATCCAACGGTTACAGGCTGGTCGAACATATCTCCAGTCATGCCGTCGAAAAGATTGATCTTTCCGGCGTGCGGCAAGCCCGCGACTTCCAGCAGGTGACGGATTTCCGTTTCACGCGCACCGTCAAATACCGGCGTCGCGAACGGAATGCCTTCGCGGAAACCTTCCGCCATTTCCAGCAATTCGTCGTCGTCAAGCTTGGACAATGATTTCCAGATGGTCGTCTCAGTGAAGACTTCCCGGAACCACCGGCGAACCGCTTCTGCGCGAACTTCCTTGCTCAGGAGTCGTTTCAAGCTGTTGCCGAGTTCCTTACCGGCCCAGCCGAGGTGCGTTTCGAGAACCTGTCCGACGTTCATACGGGAAGGAACGCCAAGCGGATTCAAAACGATTTCGACTGGCGTGCCATCCGGCAGATACGGCATGTCTTCGTCCGGAACGATTCGGGCAATCACGCCCTTGTTACCGTGGCGTCCGGCCATTTTGTCGCCGATGGATAGCTTGCGCTTCATCGCGATATAGACCTTCACCAGCTTGATCACGCCTGGAGGCAACTCATCGCCCTTCTTGAGCTTTTCCTTGCGCTCCTCGGTAATTTTGCGGAGCACATCGATCTGCCGCGAAGTCATCTCCTCGACTTC
>Ga0137403_10000260_pt1 | contig 67296 bp, 70 predicted proteins | sample CZOMad2_1_16fung_FD_122057 | JGI IMG/M metagenome (GOLD analysis project Ga0137403, IMG submission 122057) | Vadose zone soil fungal communities from Angelo Coast Range Reserve, California, USA - CZOMad2_1_16fungal (Hybrid Assembly) | ecosystem: Environmental > Terrestrial > Soil > Vadose zone...
CGCAGGTCCTGGCCCTGCAGCCGGCGCTCCAACACCTCGACGGAGACGCGCCGGCCCAAGTCGAGAAAATTCCGCGGATACGATCCATCCTTGACATAGTAGACCTTGGCCATGGCTCCCCCTGGGTATCTGGAGGTCGTGGGTCAGGCGTCACCGGTGGCGGTATGATAGCCGCCTTGGGCCATTCTGAGCTATCTTACCGGACGGCGCGACGAAATACCAGTAGTTTGCGCGGGGTCGGCGACCACCGTGTTGGACTGTTTTGAGCTATGCGGGCATGAGGCCGGGGGGTCACCTCACATCCCGGCGTTGGTGTGCCCGCGAACCTTCTATACGGATGTGAACGATTTATTCTGCAAAATTTGGTTTCTTTGCTCGGCACAGGGCGCGTAGAATGCCCCGACACGTCCGTGAATGCAGGAGGCTCCTATGACACGCTGCACGCTTGGGCTCCTCGTCACCCTCGCCCTCGGCCTTCTCGTGGCGCCGCTCGCCGCCGAGGCGCAGCCGCCAGCGAAGGTGCCTCGGATCGGTGTGCTCTCGACGGGCTCACCCCCTGCGACCGTGGCCTTCTTCGCGCCATTCATCCAAGGGCTGCGCGATCTCGGCTATGTGGAGGGACAGCACATCGCCTTGGAGTACCGCTATGCGGAGGGGAACCTCGACCGGCTCCCCGACCTGGCGGCCGAGCTGGTCCGCCTGCCGGTGGATCTGCTCGTTGCCGGGAGCGGTTCCAGTGCATTGGCTGCCAAGCAGGCGACCACCACGATCCCCATTGTCTTCTTTAGCGCCGCCGATGTCGTCGAGCGCGGGCTGGTCGCCAGCCTTGCGCGGCCAAGCGGGAACATCACCGGGGTGTCCTTCGATACCGGGCCGGAGATCGTGGGCAAACGGCTGGAGCTGCTCAAAGACGCGGTGCCCACCGTCTCCCGCGTGGCGATGCTGGTGGGGGAGGTGCGCTCGCCAACCGCTGATGCGAATGAGAAGGCGCAGGAGCGTGCGGCACGGGTGTTGGGCTTGACGCTCCAATACTTCTATGTGCTACGGCCTGAGGCATTCACCGAGTGGGTCTTCCCCGCGATCACGGCTGACACGCCCGCGATCGCGGCGCTCTACGTGGGGGGGCCCGTGGCCGTTGGGCGTAGCCAGCAGATCGCCGACTTTGCGCTCCAGCACCGGCTGCCGATGATCGGGATAGGCAGGCCGCTGGCGGAAGCTGGCAGCCTGCTCTCCTATGGGCCGACCCAGCGTGCCATGCAGCAGCGCGCCGCCGTGTTGGTGGGCAAGATCCTGCAAGGGGCCAAGCCGGCGGACCTGCCTGTGGAGCAGCCCACACAGTTCGAGCTGGTCATCAATCTCAAGACCGCCCAAGCCCTCGGCCTCACGATTCCCCCGATGCTCCTCTCCCAGGCGGACGAGGTCATTCGCTGACGTCGGCGGGCGGTCGATCGCTTTGCAACACAACATGTTCAAATCCGTATAGACGATTCGCGGCTAGACCACCGGCGTGTCGCGACTTCGCAAGGAACGCGACGTGCGTGCGCCATCCGCGGAAGGCCTACGTCTGAAACATCAATGGGTTAGGCGTGGAGAATAATTACGGAGTTCGCGTTTTGGGACGGAAAACGACACGTAGGAACCCACAGGAGGGAGCATGATGTGGCTCTGGTCATGCCCGGCCGGGGCGTGTCACGTGGAGGGTGCGCCGATCGCCTGGAGCAGACGTGTCGAAGAGCACCGGAAACGCTCCCCCACCGCTGGTCGACCAGGACCTCGCCCTTACGCGGGTGGAGACGCTGAAGGTGTGGGGCGTGCCGTGTCCGCACGCGTCGCGAAGATGTCCTCCATGAGCCCCATCCCTTGAGGTGTCATGCCGATCGTCTGCTGACGGCGATGCCGAGGCGTGTGGTCCATGACCGGACGCCCCATGTGGGTCATCGCAGGGACGGTGGTCAGGTCCACCAATCCTTCCCGTTCAAGCGCGCGTTGGATGCGTTTGGTGACGCGTTCCTCGAACCCCAGGGCGTCGATGAGCGCCTCATAGGGCACTCCCTGGCGCGCGTCGCCGGCACTGCGGGTGTAGAGTTCGTAGAGGAACGCCATCTGCTCTGGCTCCATCGCGTCGAATGCGATCATCGTGGTCTCCTCCTCGCGGGCCTCGGGCCCACCAGTGGCCGTCCCGCCCCCGCGATCATCCCGTCCGTGTCGGGCGGTGAGGCCCGACGTCAGGCGACAGGGCCAGGCCGATGGCGGTCGGCCGCCCCGCGCTAGCCTGCCACCGGCTGGCAGGTAAACAGCTGATAGTCCTCGACGAGGCTCGTGCAGGCGTCGTCACTCCATCGATGGCCCGCCCCGTGCAGGTCCGCCAGGGACAGCTCACACACGGTGCCCTCCGCAGACTCCACGACGAGCACGAGAGGAGCGGTCTTGTACACCGCGAGCACGTTGGCAATCGTCATGGGGGGCACCCTCCGCTTGCGATAGGTGGTCGTGTGCATGGCTCCTGACATCTCACAGATCCCTCAACGTGGTTACCCTCCGGCCGCGACGGGCACCGGGGCGCTGGCGGCGTGTTGCCGCCGGGCCACCTCAGCCAGCCGCTCGGCCACATAGGGTCGTTTCGGATCGAGCGTCCGCGCCTGCTCAAAGGCGGCGGTCGCGTCGGCCCACTGCCCCGCCACGAGACAGCTATTCCCGTGCGCAAAGGCCTCGAAGGCACGGGTCTGCGGGGACCTCTCCGCGGATGGCTCTGGCCCAATCGGCGTGCGCCAGTAGGTCCACCGGTTCCACGCCAGCCAGCCTGCGCCTGCGATGGCGATCACGATGAAGATGATGCTGATCATGGGGTCTCCTTTCCTCGGCCGCCGTGTGAGAACCCGGCGGCATCGCCCCTCATGCTGGATGGGCCGTTTTGGGCTTCATGACCCACGGCCGGCGCCGTGGGCGCTCGGGGTCGTGGGCCCGCTGGCGGATCCATCCTTCAAGTTTTTGTTGCAACTGCGCGAGTTCCTCAACGGTCAAGTCATCCATTCCGCGTATCCCCCAGCGGGTCATGCTCTGGTGCAGACGCCCTCCTGTGGGTGCGGTGTCGAGTTCGTCTCTCACGGACAGGTCATCGTTCGATCTCTTCACAAGAGGTCTCCGTTTCTCGCGGGGCATCCATCGTCCCCTCGGGCCCCCGTCCATCGGTTGGAGGGTGTGCGGTCTGGTCGCGTCCCTCGTGAACGGGGTCTGTGGTCGAGCGCATGCGTGTTTCTCCTGGTGTGAGAGGAGGCTAGGTGTTGCGGTTCGCGAGCTGGTGGGCGCAGGCCCGTGCTACCGCCGTATTCGGATTGGTGCTGCCCGTGGCGGTCGCCCAGCCGCCTTTTTCGATCACTTGACTTTGCTGCCATGAGGCGGTTTTCTGGAATGTGGCGAGCTGCACCGCCGCATCGGCTTGCCCCATGAAGCGCTCCACGCAGATCGGAACCAGGACGGCCGTCACAGCACCGTCCGCACGGTCTTTGGCCAGGCGTTCAGCGGTGCTGCCCAGGACCCATCCCCACCAGGTAAAGCCAATGATCATGATCCCTACCGCGCCGACGACGACACCCCAGAAGGCTGGTTTACACCATGGGGGTACTTTCATGAGCGATCTCCTTGTCAGGTGTGTCAGGTCATGGATTTAGCCGGCGGCGTGTCTGTGGACGTGGGCGGCCAGCTCTGCAAACGACCGGAGCGCGGGCGTCTTCACCGGCGTGACGGTGAGCTTCTCGGTGCGGAGCCCTTTGGGACCCGACTCCGGCTCGAACTCCACCCGCATGCCAACTTCCAGGGCGGCAAAGCGCTCCGGCGGGGTCAGCGCACTGCGATGGAAAAAGACCTCGGCACCCTCGGGGTCCCGAAGAAAGCCGAAGCCGCGCGCCGCGTGAATGGTCTGAATGGTGCCGTGCATCATCGTATCTCCTGGCTGGTCTGGGTGGGGTCGCCCGACTCCAGGGGAGCCGGCAGCCGCCGTGGGTCATGGCGTGGCGTCGAACGTGTCGCGGATGCGCCTCCCGTGCGCCACAATGACGGGCGGTTCAGGCGGGTGAGCAGTCGACCGATGGCTTCGCGCACCAAGGCAGCCCGGCTGGTGTGCGCCGCATCCGCGAGCTGATCGAGTGCCGCTCGTTGCCCCTGCCGCATATGCAGGCTGATGGTCATGAGGGGATCCTCCGCGCGTCCCTGGGTCCGCGGGCGTCCTCCGTGAGGCTGGCGTGCAGCGGTCATCTGAGGTCCCTCCTGTCTCTCCTGTCTCGTCCCTTTCGTCCTACAATATAGACGCGTCTTATCAATATATCAATATATATTTATATATTTATTAATAACGAGCCGTGTGAGGACCGACGGGAGGGACGCGGCAACGCGCTCCTACACGCCCTCTCCGGTGCTGAGACGCCATCCTCGCAGGCTGACCGGAGCCCTGCGTCGGCTTGGAAGAGGAGAGAGGAGGAAACGGTGAGGCCGAAGGCATGGACGGTCTTGCGGTAGATTACCCACGCCAAGCTGGAGCGGCGTTGGTGGCTCCGCTGCTCCTGGATGGCCGAGAAGCATCGTACGTGTGCAGGGAAAGCAGGGAGAGGTCGGCATTTGAGGCACAAAGCGACAGCTGCTTACCCCTCGTCATCGTCGTCGCGCCGTACGGTCGTGTACATCAACCGTGCTGCTAATTCCAACCGGCTCAAAACGCGGTATGATCGGCTCATCGATCACCTAATCGCAGGAACCGATGATGCGATCCGACCTGGCTCTCTATCTCGTCACCGGTGTATGCCTCATCCTCCTGGTTCTCCTGACCCATTGGCGTCGGAGCCGCCGCAAGACGGTGCCGGCGACGCCAAAACCGACGCGGCGCAAGCGTGAACCCACACCATTTGCCGGATATACGCGCAAGCCGGAGTGCGAGCGCTGTGAGCACGAAGTTGTGTCTCATCCGCAGCTGCCCGGCGCCCCGCCACCCCGACTCACGTGCACTCGTGGGCGTCGCCGCCAGGTCGATACGACCGGTCACTTCTGCCCCCATACCGAGTGTGCGTACCACGGCCGGGTCAACTTCGGTAATATCCGCGCCAACGGCCATCCCAACGGTCGACGCTGGCGACAACTGGTGTGTCTCGGTTGCCGCGGCTATTTCCTCGAAACCGTGGGGACGCCGTTTCACGCCAAGCAGGTTGATCCGGACCAGCTGGTATCGGCCATTGCCGCTCTGGCTGAGGGACTCGGTATCCGCGCCGTCGCCCGCGTCTTCGAGGTCGATCCGCATACGGTACTGGGCTGGTTGGTCGAGGCCGCCGAGCACCTGGAGATGTTCACCCGCTATCACTTACGCGATCTCCACGTCGAGCAGGTGCAGATGGACGAACTGTTCGCCTTGCTCAGCGCGGTCAAAGAGGGAGAGGTCACCGAGGCAGAGGCGATCACATGCCTGTCGCGTTCCCCGCATTGGGTCTGGGTCGCGATGGACCCGGTGTGCAAGCTGATTCTGGCAGTGGATGTCGGAGATCGCACCGTGGCGATGGCGCAACGGCTTGTTCATCAGGTGACACAGGTGCTGGTGCCGGAGTGCGCCCCGCTATTTCTAACCGACGGATTTCGCGAGTACGTGACCGCGCTCGTCACGCACTACGGTCGGTGGATTCAACCCGAGCGGCGCCAGGCCAAAGGTCTCTCGCCCAAGCCGCGCTGGATGCCGCTGCCTCAGCTGCTCTATGCTCAGGTGGTTAAATCCTATCGGCGTCGGCGCCTCACGGCAGTGACCCATCGGGTGGTGTTCGGTGCACGGGAGACGATCGAGTCGATCTTGGCCAAACGAGGATGGAAGATCAACACCGCCCTGATCGAGAGACTCAACCTGGAGTTTCGCCAGCATGTGGCCGCGATCGGGCGTCGGGTGAATACGCTGTGCAAACACGAAGCGGGGTTGCGTCAGCAGTTGGCCCTCTTCCACATCTCTCATAATTTCGTGTTGCCCCACACGAGCTTGCGCGTACCCCTGCCGGAGGGCGAGATGATCTCCGAAACGGGCTCAATCAAGCGGTGGCGGCAGCAGACGCCGGCGATGGCAGCTGGGCTGACCGACCACATCTGGAGTCTGAGAGAGGTCCTGTTGTTCCGAGTGCCCCCGTGGCCACAGAGTCAGGTAGGTTAAAGGCTTCACACGATCGAGAAGGGTCAAAAGCAGCGCTGAGAGTGCGTCTAAACGGGCCATGCCGCGTCAAACGAGGCGGCGAAACTCCGATTGAGGAGCGGCTGGGCGGGGTCCGTTACAGTGGTTAGACCGACTTGGCGAAGTCCCGATTATTTACCCGCACGGTTGATGTACACGACCGCTCTATGCGCAGGTCGTCAAACAGTATTGGCGCCGGCGTTTGGTGGGCGTGCACCACCGCGTGGTATTCGGCACTTTGGCTGGAGTCAAGCGGGTGCTATAGACCTTAAGAAAAAGATTTTCTGCAGAACCAGGAAATTGCTGATGCGATCTGAGGACACCTTGACATGAGACCCTAAATGCGGGTATTCCCCTCCGACAACAAGACACGCTCTTTTCTGCGGAGGAGAATCCCCATGTGTGCCTTTCGTGTGACCCTCTCCCGGCACCAGCGTCAGGAACTCGAACACTACCTCCACACCGCTCAACGGTCGGGCCAGTTGCACGACGTCACATGCCTGCTCGCCATCCTGGCCGTCACGGAGGGCCAGAGCTGTGACCAGGTCGCACTGACCCTGCGGGTCACCCTGAAGACCGTGCACCAGTGGGTACGCCGGTTGCTGGTCGCGGGCCCCACGGGCTTGCAGCGAACAAAGCCGACCGGACGCCCCTCCAAACTGACCAAAACGCAAAAACACGAACTGGCCAAGCTGATTGACGCGGGACCTGTGCAGGCCGGGTTTACATCAGCTTGCTGGCGTTCCCCGATGATTCAGCAGTTGATCTATGAGCGCTTTGGCGTGTTCTACAACGTCTTCTATCTTGCCCAGTTGCTCAAGAATCTCGGCTTTAGCTACCAGAAAGCAGCGTTTGTCTCCGATCATCTGAACGAGGAGAAGCGCCAGGTGTGGTGTACCACCACCTGGCCCCAGATCGTCAACGCAGCAAAAGCCCGAGCCGCGTTGCTCCTGTTTGGGGATGAAGCCTCCTTCCCCCAGTGGGGCACGCTCTCGTACACCTGGGCACGACGTGGCCACCAGCCAATGGTCAAAACATCGGGCAAGCGCAAAGGCGACAAAGTCTTCGGCCTGATCGAGTACTTCACCGGCCGTTTCTGGTATCAAGGTCAGGAAGGGCGCCTCAACTCGGATACGTACATCGCCTTTCTCTCGCGTGTATTGGCGCAGACCACGCAACCAATCATGCTGATTCAGGATGGGGCCAGGTATCACACGTCTGCTGCGATGCAGCGGTTCTTTGGTACACACATCGAGCGCTTGACGGTCTTCCAATTGCCGAGCTATTCGCCGGATTACAACCCAATCGAGAAGCTGTGGAAGAAAGTCAAAAAAGAAGGGACGCATCTGCACTATTTCCCCACCTTCGAAGCGCTCACGGACAAAGTCGAGCAAGCGCTGCTGAAGTTTGCCAATACGCCGGCAGAGATTCTGGCGCTGTGCAGCCTGCCGACAGAATTAGCCCCGGCAGCTTAAGTTTGCCAGGTCAGAAAATCTTTTTCTTGAAAGCTATAGCTGATGCCCGAACCTATTGGCGTCTTCGACCGGAAGCGGAGAATTCGGCATCACTCTCATGACAAACCGTGCTTCGCTGAACACCTCTGCTTCCAGTGCCCGTGCCAGAGGAATGAGGGACTTGTACAGCGTTTCATCCGTGTGTGGACTAGACCCGCTCAAGGCGAGATTTCCCTTGGCAGCGACATCAGTCTGGGGTGAGAAGGTGACATGGAGGGCAATGCCAAGCGGCTGTCCCGGTGAGGCTGCATGCGGCTTGCCGTTCATGGTTCTGACGACATCGTCCTCAGTGATGCGGTCTTGGGCCCATCCCATGGCCGCAGCGAGGTAGAGGACGCACATCAGCATCGTGACGAGGTGGTGGAACCTCACGGCATGTGCTCCTTGATGAGCCGGCGAGAGTCGGGATCGATGCCCAGATCCAATGCTCGCTGAAGATGCTGTTGTGCCTGTGCGCTGTCGCCGCTTTTGAGGTATGCCATGCCGAGATGATGGCGATAGAGAGCGTGCTCCGGTTGAGCCTTGACGATTTTGTTCAACAGGGTAATGGCTTGCAGGTAATCCTGAGTCAGGTAATAACACCAGGCTAAGGTGTCCTGCAGCTCTGGATCCTCTGGGGCGAGTATGATTGCCTTACGAATGTGCATATAAGCTATCCCTATATCGCAGCCAAGCATCAGGTGCGCCCAGGCGAGATTATTCAGTAGCGCGGGATCATCCGGGGCGTACTGCAGGCCACGCTCGTAGGTTACACTAGCCTGCTGGTAGTCTTTTTCCTGCTCGTACAGACCACCAAGCGCACGGTAGGACTTCGTGAAAGCGAGGTTCATCACCACCGCCTGCTCTAGATAGGCGATGGCTTGGCGCCGGTTGCCCCGCCCGACTTCCACCTGGGCCATGGCATAGTATGCGAGCACATTCGGATGGGGCGCCGCCATGGCCTGTCTATAGGCGACTTCCGCGCGCGCATAATCTGCTCTGGTGTAATAGACGTGTCCAAGAATAAGCCACGCTACTGGATCATGGTTGGCGTTGACATAACCATCGAGTTGTTGCTGGAGGTGAAGTGTCTCGATACCATATTCCTGGAGGATTTGTCCCTGGAGAAAGATTTTTTCCGTAATAGATGCCGTCAGGGCGCTCACATATTTCTCTGCATCCTTAGGATGATGCTGTTCGAGTTCGATCAAAGCGCACCATACTGACTTGTCCGCTGTCGTGCTCCTCGTAGTGTTCATGCGGCCTCAAGGCTGAGGCCGCATGAAAGTGCATGTCATTCGAGGGGTTCTGAACTCAGGACACGCCAGTGATGCGTCAGGCTGAACACGATCGCGTCCATGGTCACCCGGCCCTGCAAGCCGAAGCGCGCCGTGTAGAAGAACACCAGGCCTGCCAACAAGCGCAACCCCAGAGGTTCGTAGGAAGCCTCCGCCGTCTGCACCTGGCAGGCCGCGGTCGCCAACAGGTGCTTCCGCGTGCGGCAGGTCTGCTCAAGCCCACGGCGCCGGCCCCAAGCCTGGATCAAGCGTGGCGCCGACATGGTCGTCTCCCGGCAGAGCCAGGAGCAGCGTTCTTCCCCTGCGTTGTCGACCAGCACGCGTGTGACACGTCCATCGGCGGCACTCGGGGCCGTGAGCCGGGCATCGCGGCACCCCGGCGCCTGATGGCTCTCCCGCCACGGCCAGTCGGCTGGGGTCCGGAGGTCGACCCCGGTGACCCGACGCCCATCGGCCAGCGAGAAGACGTACCGCCGTTTGCCCTCCACAAGCCACGTCCCTCGCCGGGGCGTCTGGACGTGGGCCCTCACGGCCGAGTCTCCAAACCAACGATCCGCAACGATCAACGGCGCTGGCAGCCGTCGGCACCGCCGCGGCAGGACCGTCCATGGCCGATCCAGCATGCCCGGCAACCACGTCAGCTTCTCGCGGCCGGGTCGGCCGGGCCCCACGGGGTCTGGGCGGCGGATGCCGAAGTCCACCGGGACGACCAGCTGCCCGTCGCCCATCACCACCAGCAGCAGCCCCTCGAGCCCCAGCCGCACACGATGTTCCTGGCCACTCTACCAGGTGCCCACCAACCCCAGCTGCTGGCCAGCCTGCTGGCACACGCTGTCGTTAGCCACCCACGTCCACGGCCACCGACTGTGGGTCGCCGGGCTCTGGTCCGCCACCTGCTGCCACAGCCGGAGCAAGCGGGCTTGGCCGCGCTGCGGCCACGGCCGGATCCACTGCTGTGTGGGCAGCGCCCCCAGGAGGCGGCCGGGGAGATGCTTATCCCAGAGCCGGACTTGCGTCAGCTCGTCGGCCCTCCGGCACCCACACACGGTGGGGAACCTCACCCCAAAGATGTTTCCCAGTCGCTTGACTTGGGCCTGCAGCCGCCACTCGACCTCGGCCGCCAGGGTCTCCGGCAGTCCCAGGTCGAACAGCGCCTGTTCCAGGGCGTGCAGGCAGCGCTGCGCTCGCCGTGGCTCGTGTTCCAGCCGCTCGCGGTACTTCCGGAGGCGTCGCTGCTTGGCGTTATACTCACGTCGTTGTGCTCTGGTCGTACTGGCCATGGTCTCCTCCTGGAGTTTGGGGTGGTGTCTGTGGGGAGGAGACCATGGCCAAAAGTGTACGTCCTTTCAAGAACTTTCATGAAGGGATTCGCTGATTCTCCCTGCCGATGGGGTCTCAGCGATACACCGGAAAAGTCAGATAGGATCAGTACCGCTCACCGTCACGTTCACCGATACCTCTACGGGGCAAATCACAACATGGGCCTGGACCTTCGGGGATAACACTGGCAGCTTCGTGCAGCACCCCCAGCATACCTATACCAGCGCTGGCACCTATGCTGTGACGCTTACCATTAATGGTCCCGGTGGTTCCAAGACTGCTACCAGGCAGGGGTATATCACCGTCATTGCCCCTCCCCACACCGTGCACAGGACTCATGGCCGCTTATGACTTCGATGATGGAACAGGCTCGACACTCACCGATATCTCCGGCAACGGCAATCACGGCACCATTTCTGGGGCACATTGGACCAATTCGTGACGATACGGCAAGGCTCTCGTCATCGGAGGCGTCAACGATTGGGTGACCGTGAACGATGCGCCCTCCCTCGACCTCACCACTGGAATGACGCTGGAGGCTTGAGGTTATCCGACCGCCTTGAGCGGGGGTTCAAGGAACGGATGGCGCACCATCATTCTGAAACAATAGCCGGGTCAGTTAGGTTATGCCCTCTATGCCAATTCCGATCACAATTGTCCCAGTAGATATGTCTATACCAGTGGTGAGCAGGGAGTGTTCGGAAACGCCCAATTGTCGCTGAGCATCTGAAGGCACCTGGCCACTACCTATGATGGGGCGACGCTTAGGTTGTATGTGAACAGCTCGCTGGTCGGGAATCGATCCCTGACCGCCGGCATTAGGGCCTCAGGGCGTCCGCTACGCATTGCTGGGAACAGAGTCTGGGGCGGCTATTTCAAGGGCCGCATCGACGAGGTGCGTGTATCCAATCGCGCCCTGACGTCCAGCCAGATGCAGACGGATATGAATACCCCTGTGTTGCCCCAGGAGGCGTTACGCTCGCCTGCAACACCCCGCTGGCAGCAGCTGGACGAGGCATTACGTGGTAACGCCCGTGCGGGCAGAGAGAAGACTGTCGGATGGTCTAAGGTGGACAGCGCTACCAACCGAAACCTACGTCTGCGTGATGCAAGCGCATCCTCAGAGGCACAACCGCATCTCGTTGATGTCGGTGAGCTACAACTAACGCCGCAATGGCAACGGGTTGAGTTCAGCGAAACGTTCGTCGATCCAGTCGTCATAGCCTGTGCCGTAAGCACCGCTGGGAGTGCCTCAGTACTCATCGACGTTCGCCATGTCGAGCGCACAGTCTTCGAAATTCGCTTGCAGTAGACGATCGATGGGGCCGGAAGACCTACCGGCGCCGTCGCGGGTTTCCTGGTCCTGGAACAGGGGACATATACTTTATCGGATGGCACCTTCATGGAAGCCGGACGCGTTGCGACGACGCAGTCTGGAACGTTGCATACAGTACCCTTCAACCGTTGCTTCAACCGCATCCCCGTGGTGCTGACCGCCGTTAGCAGCGACGATGAGGTGGGGCCCGTCGCCCGTCACCAGTCGTGTCCAGGCGGTGACGCAGAGCGACCTCCGTGTTGACCTGTACGGAGGAGATTCCCCGACTCATGCCAGCGGCAATACCAAGCTGTCCTACATCGCCTGGGAGCCGTCAACCGGCACGCTGCAGGGCATAACGTTTGAAGCACGGAGAGCCCAGGGCGTCGGGCATGGACAATGGCACTCCCGTAACCGTTCACCTACTATAACCCTTTCGAAAACAATATGTTGCGATTTTCATTTTCGCCAAAATGGCCAAAATATCTGCTCCCATGAACCTGTAAATCATTGAAACTACAAGCACAGCACCACGTGAACGGTTACGCACTCCCTAGTATTCCTCGGCGCGTTCGACGCCCCCCCGGTCTTAGAGGCTGTCCGGAAACTATTGACTGATAAATCAGAGAGTTAGGAATTGCTAAAAGCGTGATATGAGACCAACGCCCCAGTAATTCCGTTTTTAGTCTTGCCCAGGATGTGGCATAAGCTGTTGTCTTTCATAGACTTTGTTTCCAGACAGACTCTTACTCGCCCAGGTCCAGGGGGGTGGCTCCGGCCATCACCTGACCTCGCGCTGGGATGCCAAGCGCGCGGACGGCGTCGAGGTGACGATCGACGTCGAGCCGCATGGCGACGATGCACCCGACGCTCCCGTTGAGGTGGTGGGCTATTTCGCGCTGCGCTGACGCCACTGATCGGTGCGAATATGGAATGGGGGGGGACGATTTAGCTTGACGGCTGTACGTGGATGTGATAGCTATTGGTTCCCCCGGATGAATATCCCCTGATGAGTCAGCATCAACATTCCCTGAATCGTTGAGCTATGAGGTGTCCCCCCCGCCGCAGTTGTGTGGATCAAACCGTGAGGCTGGCTGCGGGCAACCGCGAGACGAACGTGGCAGAGTATGGCTGTGGGCTCGGGATGCAGCTAATCGGGATGTGGCGTCTGGCGGTGGTGAAGACGTGATCTGAGGGCAATCATTAATACTTGGTGAGAGGGATGGACGATGATGGCGAGCCTGCCCGCACATGGGAAGGTTACCGACTGTAGGCGATCGAAGACACCTGAGGGCCGGCTCAACCGCGCTGTCTGGCATGTGCTTATCGCGTTGATCGGAGTACTCTCCGTGAGCATTGTTGTAGGGCCGGAGATCGCCCGTGGACAGAGCACTGGGAGTCCATGCTTAGCGGCACCAACCCTGTCGATGGCCGGAACGAGGATCGTTAACGTCGCGACTGAAGCACAACTCCAAAGTGCCATGGGTAATCTAGAGACTGGGGATACCATTGTCCTGGCGAACGGGACGTGCAACCTCACCAGCACCTTGTATGTATATGGCAGCGACAACGTGACCACTCGGGGCAACTCAGGGTGTGATCAGGTGGTGCTTGTGGGACGTGAGATGGACAATGCGAACTATGGCAGCGTTGCCCATGGCATCTGGAGCAATTCCCGCAACACCGTGATCGCGCATCTGACCATTCGCGATACCTATGACAATACTATCGTCTTCAATGGCGGCGCCCAATCCCCACGCGTATACAACGTCAAGCTTCTCAACGCTGGTTCACAGTTCATCAAGGGCAATCCGGTCGACGCGACGCAAGGGGTTGCCAACGGCGTCGTCGAGTACTCCATCCTGGAATACACCGCCGGCCCTCCTGCGACCAACCATGGGGCCGGGGTCGGGTATACCAACGGCCTGAGCATTCACACTGCCGACAACTGGGTCATTCGCCGCAACCTGTTCAAAAACTTCCATACGCCGGACACGGCCGCCTACCTGTGGGATCCCGCCGTGTCGATGTGGAATCATTCTACCAACACCTTGACCGAAAGGAACACCTTCATCGTCGACCGCGCCATCGCCTATGGTCTGTATGACAATAGTGGGTCCGATCATCAGGGGGGTGTCATCCGCAACAACTTCATCTACCTGCAGCCGGGCCTGATGAGCGCCAGTCGGAAAGCCAGCTCCGACGGACAAATCATCGTCTGGGACTCCCCCGGGACCAAGGTCTATCATAACACCATCCTGACCAACGGCAATGTCGTGAGGTCCATCGAGTTCCGCTTTAATACCACTGGTGGCGAGGCTAGGAGCAATCTAGCGGATACACCGATTGGCACTCGTGATGGCGCCACCTTCACCCAAAGCGGCAATCTCCTGACGGCGACGGCAAGCCTATTCGTCAACTCCAGCGCTGCGGATCTGCATCTGAGGCGCACCGCCACAGCGGTGATCGATCAGGCACCAGCGTTGAGTAGCGTGACGAACGACATCGATGGCAACCCCAGGCCCACCGGTGCCGGCTATGACATCGGCGCCGATGAATTTGTCGCGGGTGGTGGAGATATTACTCCTCCTTCGCCCTCCCACTGGCCTTACCGTTACTCCCATTGCTGCCTCTGAGGGAGTCCATCAGATGAAAGCGCTGGAACGAAAAATGTGAAACTGAGGAGGAGATCATGCGATCAAAAACCATGTACTTGGGACTTGTCCTGATTGCGTTCATGAGCGGCTTCCACTTCTACGGGAGCACGACATCATCTAGTAACCAAGCATATGCTCAAACAAGTCTCCCCCGTGTGGCGCTGAGCAATCTGGTTTACCAAGGCGCCTTCCGCGTGCCTCAAGGATCGACTGACCAGACCTCCTATAACTACGGCGGTACTGCCCTTGGTTACAATTCTTCTAACAACTCCCTCTTCATGGTGGGGCATGACTGGTATCAGCGCTCGGCGGAAATCAGCATCCCCACCATTATCAACAGCACGAACATAAGTAGTCTTAACACGGCAACCCTCCGTCAGAACTTTGCCGATGCGACGGAGGGAAAATTGAATCAGATCAATCCTAATGATACAAACTCGAAGAAAGTTGGGGGGCAGTTGGTCTACAATAGCAAACTCTATGTAAGCGCCTATTCATACTACGATGGTGCTGGTACGCAGTCATCATCCCACTTTGCCCGGCCAATTGATTTATCAACCACTGGCCAGGTAACAGGGCCTGTCAGGGTGGGCAGCCAGTACCCGGGCTTTGTCTCGGGCTACATGACGCAAATCCCCTCGGAATGGCAGTCCCTCTTCGGCGGTCCTGCACTGACCGGGAACTGCTGCAATTCTATCCTAAGTGTCCAATCCAACGGTCCTGCTGCATCCGTCTTCAATCCGAGCAATGTGGGCGTTGTCAATCCGGTTCCTGCGACCCCGGTGGTTGGCTATCCTTCCAGCAATCCCCTGAGTGGCTGGAATACCACAAATCCTTACTTCAACGGCACCACGCGAGTGACAGGCATTGTTTTTCCTTCAGGCACGCAGAGCGTGCTGTTCTTCGGACGCCATGGGGTGGGCACCTTCTGCTATGGCGGCGGTGCAGAGTGTAATGACCCGGCTGACAGCTCCAAAGGCACTCACGCCTACCCCTATAAGTACCAAATCTGGGCCTATGATGCGAACGATCTCTTAGCCGTAAAAAATGGTACAAAACAACAATGGGAACCGCGACCATATGCTGTATGGAATTTCAACCTTCCCTTTGAGAGTACTAATGGTGCACACAAGATCGGCGGAGTGGACTATGATCCATCGACAGGACGGATCTATGTGGCCCAGGGGTGTGAGGATGCTAACTGCAGCCCCATCATCCATGTTTTCGAGGTCAACGTCGGTACTCCTCCTCCCTCCGACACTACTCCTCCCTCGCCTCCTACTGCCCTAAAAGTGCAGTAGTCACTCATAGGAGGACCAGGCGTCCCTTTGGGGTTAGCGCTGGCAGCCTCTGGCCGAGCCAGGTAGCGTCTACCTGGCTCCGTTGGGGCTACGGGTGCGACGCAATGTCAGCGTCCCGACAGAGGAGTGGACCTACGTGGTCTTTGCGCCGGAGAACACCATGTTGGCCGGGGAAAGAGAGGAGGAAGGACGGTTGATGATCGGGGGAGGGGGACCTTTGATTGCCTCAAGGGCGGCTTGGTGGGCTACTTGATCGAGGGTGAAGGAAAGAAAGATGTAGTGCCAGAGCATTTCGTTATATTGAAAAGGGAGAAAACTACCAGCGATGAGGAAGACGGAAAGGCCCGATCGCAAAGCCATAGCTGTGGATTTGAGGTGTAAAAGGTCAGGATAAGATGTGACCAGCTTGGATACGCGGGAACAAGAGCGGAATGCGCAGAGGAGAAGCAAGACATAGAGGGCGAGGCCTAGATATCCTAACTCCCCGGTAACGCCTAGGGGGGAACTATGCACAGAGCGCATGTGTCCATACCTGCCCTGCAAAAAGTCGTAAGCGTCATAGGCTTTATTGTAAGCGTTAAACCCGATGCCGAAAAAGGGATGAGCTTGTGCCATGACAAGGGCGACTTGCCAGAAGTGAAAACGGCTAAGAGCGGATTCGTCCTCATTTTCTTCATACGTTTGTATGGTATTCATTCGATTCCAGTATACGTCGGGTAATGTAGCGACGATGATCATCATGAGGATCAGCAGAGCTATCAATGAGCGGAATTTGCGGCGAGATTGTAACCAATAGAGCACTGCCAGAGCGGTGCAAGCCAGAAAACCGCCACGCGAATAGGTCGATATGCCCCGGTAGAGCACACCGATGAGTAGGATGGAATAAGCTGGACGTGCCCACTTCGACGATGCTGTTTGGGCGAGCAATCCGATGATGGGTACCAGCATCAGCATACCGAGAGCGACGCCATTATTGTCGCCGAGGAATGGTAGTGGATTCGTGTTTGGCGATCCTGGCGATGTGAGCAGATAAAACCATCCTTGTTTGGCACCCTCAAGACCTAGTGACAAGGCAATCACGAGCAGAACCATACGCATTTTCGAAAAATCGTCGACAAGGATAAGTATGAGAAAGCCTATAATATTTATCTTTAAGAATTCCATCCAAAAAGGCCAGCTATATTCATAATAAGGTGATACTAATACAGAAATGAATGTCTGTACTAGAAAAAGTAAAATAAGAACAGTGCGATTGTTTAGAATGAATTTTGGTCTAGATAAGAAAGTTACAATTAGTATGTAGCATCCTATGATATACGAAAGATCGGCACCCCGAAGAAAATCGTTCCAGAGCCAAATTTCAGGCCTGAAATATGCATTCCACAGATAAAAGAGAAGAGCATAAAATGGTCCCTGTAGAGAATAGTATGCTCCAATAATCATTATGCATAAAACAAATATTTGACGAAGCATAGTCCTTATACCGACGAAAGTGACAAAAGACGATATTTTAAACGCAGAAGAGTCTTTTATCTGAACGAATATGTGTGGAGCATAGGAGATATCTGGGTATTACTGGAATATCATGCCTCAAAAGTACGTAGAACCATATACTCAGAAGGTTGCTTAACAGTGTACCAAAAGTTTAATTTATACGCAATTCGTAAGTATATAGCTGCCAAACCCGCTCATAATATACTTGCCAAGTATATTCTTTAAGAATGTTTGTATAGGCACGCTCTGTCACACGATCATAGAGGTCTGAATGACGAAGTAATGCCTCGATACGACTTGCATAACCAAGGACATCTGTGGCCGAGTGCAAGAAGCCCGTCTCCCCATCGATGACGACCTCCGGTATACCACCGGTCGGAGCGGCTAACACCGGTACTTTGGTCGCCTGCGCTTCTAAGACTGACAATGGAAGCCCTTCGTGCGTGGAGGGGAGGAGAAAGACATCTGCCGCCCGGAGCAGATCAGCTGCATCGCTTCGATAATCGAGGAATTGAACTCTGTCTTCCACTCCTAACTCGGCGCAGAGATTATGTAAAAGAGTGGTGTAATGTCTTTCACCCCCTCTTTCGACACCGGCTAACCACAACATGGCCTCTACTCCAGCCTTCGTCAGTGCTGCCATGGCCTTTATCGCTGTCTCCTGCCCCTTATGCGGGGCTAGATTGGCGAGCATCAGGGATAGAGGAACGTCAATCGGCGCCCTAACATGGCGTTTGGCAGCAGTGCGATCGCCAGTAGAATTGCTGAGTATCAATAGGATTGGAGACGGCAACAATGCGCTGACGATCCTGGTATCGTTCGGGAAGTATGCGTCGAACGTACCCTTCAAGGAAGCGGGCACAGGTGATGATCAGGTCTGGCGGCGTTTTGAAGGCCCAGCGAAGCCCCTCCACATCTTCCTCCAATTGCACATGAACCACACATCTCATACGCGAAAGCTTCAGCGCCAATAGCAATGCTCGGTAATGAAAGGGCGAATGAATATGAATCAGACCGGGGCGATGAAAGTATAGCTTCTGCCAGAAGCTCAAATTGTTTGTGATGGCTCTGATTTTTGCGGATATGGAAAGGCCTGTCGCTGTGTAAGAGTGTGTGATTAGGCCCAGCTCCTCTGCTTTGCGTTGGGACGGACCTTCTCCTGGAATCTAGACATGGCTCACCTGACCACGGCCTTGTAGCTCACTGGCCAGCCCTAGCGCGATGTGTCCCGCCCCGCCTAGCTCATGTGAAGCGAGGACTTGATGAAAGCAGCTTACCATTTTGCTCCTGCGGCTGTAGACCATGCGGTCTATTGGGTCAGAGATTTCCGAATGTGGGGACCAAGCCATCGTGTAACACGCAGAGGGAGATATCGCCAGAGTCGCGCCAGTAGTGCTGCTTTCGGGTCTGCGCTCGATAGTCTTCGGCGTAGAGAGGCCGCGATCGGGATTGTATACCAAAATAACGGCTCCTCAATGGCGCCCCATTGACGCTTAAACCGGTAGGTTCCCGAATTGAGGCTTGAGCGGCCGAAGTCGAACCGCTGGAAACCCTCGAGACAAGCGCTGCGGAGCGTCTCCCAGTAGAGGAGCATGTTGGGGCACAAGGAAAGGTACTGGCGTAGTGAAGAGGCCCACGGAACGATCAGGGAGTTCTTAAACGTCAAGGCGATCAACCCGCCGATCGGCTGAGCATCTTTGCGTACGAGCGCGATGCGGGCCAGGTTGCCAAAGCCATCAAGGACGGCCTGGAAAAATCCCCGGGCGTGCACGGGCGACCCAAGGTCGCGCATGTTGCGAGCGAAGGTCTCATAAAAATCATCCAACTTCTCGGACTGCCCGAACTCGACGGACAGCCCCGAGCGTTCGGCCTTCCGGATTTGATTGCGCACCTTGGCATCGAGCCGCGCCCAGAGTTGACCCGGATCTTCAGGGAGTGGCAGTGACAGGTTGACCTTATCGCCAGAGGCCTGGACGGGAAGATCCAGTGGCATCGTGCAGCGCAGTTCCACAAGGCCTGCGCCACGGCGTGTTGCCTCCTCGAAGAGACGTGAGACGAGCGTGTGCACGAGCTTCGACGAGGAGCCACCGGGACCACCGGCATCTAGAAAGGGCATGGACGTTACAACCGTCCCGAAAAGGTGACTACGGAGGAGAAATGCAGGTAAGATAGCCTGCTGCCCTCCGGTGTCTTCCGCCTGCAGATATAAAGGCGTATGATGATAAGCCTGCTGGATCGCGGTGTACCACACGGGGGCTTGGGCGAGGTTGGTTTGATCTATCTGCTGGATCAGCGTTGACCAGAGTGCACTGGAACGGGGATCGCACTGCGAGATGCATACATCGGTTGTCTCTTGATAAGCCCTCATAAAGTTGACTTCCGTTGGATCGAACCCGACTTTGACAGTTGATGGGTACATGGAAACAGATGAAATCTATTCATTTCTAAAATGATACGAAACAATTCCACGTACACTAACGGGTAAAAGACGGCAACCTAGATACATGGATCACTTCTTGTAATGTATTGATATGACAAGCTTTATGATTCATGTATCTAGGCACTGTCAAACTCAGGTCGAAGGACCGTGGCCTTATGCAGCCTCTAGCCGCATTAAATGTCGATTACCTCTTTCGGCTACCGAAGCTCCGCATGCATGTTCTTGCTATGGAATAAGCGCGGGCAAGTCCATAGATTAAGTAGAGAACGAACAGCTTTGGTAGGGCTTCGAGCCTCTGAGTCCGATAGGCTGTATTGATCGCTAAGCACATTGCAGGAAGTGTCAGTGCGAAGAGGCCAAATGGCATGAGCAGGATACGCCAGTGCCAGAGGTCAATTAGCGGGGCGGCCATACAGAGCAAGGTCACCATCAGGACGTAGAGGGGGTATCCCAGGCTGGGCAGTTCATCCCAGCGGAGGCCGTGTGAGAGAATCCCCTTGAGGTTGCCCGATCCCCGCCAGATTTCTTTCCGCCAAAAAGTTTTCAAATCTTGGGCTTCACCCCAATGGATAGCCTCCATAGCAGGCTTATAGAGAATAGTGCCGCGACTTCCTAACCGATAGCATAAATCTACATCCTCGGCCGTTTCTAGGTCTTCGTCAAAGCCCACAATCCTTAAGAAATCCTCTCGGCGTACGACGAGGTTCATCGACGGAAGCCATGCAACCGTCTGTTTCGTGGTAATCGATTGGCGTTGCGATTGATGAATATCCCACGTTGCCTGGACCCATGTTGCATCGGGTGGAACTCGCGGAAAGCAGCCACTAGCCACCACTGTATTGTCACTAAATGAGTTAAGCGCACTCTCGAGCCATGAGGGTGATAACTCGACATCGGAGTCAACAAACGCAAAGTATCGGCCGTTAGCCTGTTTCGTTCCCTGATTACGTAGGGCACTGACATTGACGCCTTTGATAACATGGAACTGAAATCCAAGGGTTGCGATGATTTGATGTGTTTTATCGGTTGATCCATTATCCATAATAATGACTTCATATGTATAAACAGGAGAAATTAAATTCTTGATTGAAAGGAGGCAACGTTCAATATACCTTTCTCCATTCAGTACTGGAATAATAAATGATACTGTTGGGGATATCATCGTCGCATACTTCCTGCCGGGACCATTAAGCCAGAGGCACACTGAAACCAATCTTGGGGTGGCATTGCCACACTTGCAGCATTGTTGTTCAACCCGCTTCCCTCAAAACTCTCCGGTCAGAATGGACAGCCTTACCCTCTTGGCCGATGAGTGGCCAGAGCACATCTCGCAGCCTTGTGGGTATGGAGCAAGCGCATGACCACCTTGGAGGCAATTGCGAGGCCCGGATGGAGGGAAGATGGATAACTATACCATCGAGCGCGCATTTGGGAGTAGGTCTCTAAAGAGGCAGCTGGCATAGTCCACGACGCGTGTCGGTTAGAGCGCTTGTTCCTCAGCCTACGGAGAGGGGAAAACTGCTTATTACACTTTTGGTTTGTGCCTCTTTGGAGCCGGACGGCGTGAGGCCTTCGCCATCAATGAAGGTTCGATGCCAGAGTTCCAGCATCAGGAGGTCCCAAAGGTGCTCCGCGTGATTGGATTCTCCACGGCAATGGGCGTCAAGCAAGGTGGCAATCGTGTGCGGTTGAAAATAACCCCGCTGTGTAGCGCGAGGGGCGAGGAGGACGTCGTGTGCCATCTCTCGTAGGTCCTCACGGAACCAGCGCGCCAGGGGGACACAGAAACCCATTTTAGGTCGCTTCAAGATAGCCTCCGGAAGCACACCCCGTAGCATCTCCTTCAAAACACGCTTCTGCTGCCCACCTGTGAGCTTCAAGCGTGCTGGTAAACTTGCCACAAATTCCATCAGGATATGATCCAGGAATGGGGACCGGGCCTCCAGGGAGTGTGCCATTGTCGCCCGATCGATTTTGAGCAGCAGATCCTCAGGGAGATACAGGTTAACATCCGTGTCGAGCATTGTATCAATCCATTCCTCGGTGTCACTCCGGGCAAAAGCTTCCCCAAACAGTCCTTCTGGATTACTCTCCATGACCTGTGCGCCGAATGCTGGGGTATATAACCGCTGTCGTGCCTCTGGAGAGAAGTGTTCCATCCAGTACGCATAACGACATGCTGGCGACAAGGCAAGTAACTCCGTCAGATGTGTGATCCTCCGTAACAGTCCACGCTGGCTCCTTACCGACGACACGCCTCGCCCCCACGAAGCAATCCATTGCCGCAGACGCAGTGGGATTACCTCTCCCCGTCGCACTAATAAATCCTTGACGTACCACTCATACCCTGCAAAGCTCTCATCCCCCCCGTCGCCATTGAGAACAACGGTGACATGCTGCCTGGTGAGTTCGGCAATAGCGTAGCTCGGCACTGCCGAGGCATCCCCAAATGGTTCATCGTAATGCCACACGAGACGTGGGAGAATATCGGTCACCGGAGCATTCACCACGAGCTCCGTGTGGGTGGTGCCGTAGCGCTCTGCAATCATTCGGGCATATGGACGCTCATCAAATGACGCATCGTCAAATCCCACCGAAAACGTCTGCACCGGCTGTCCCATTTCTTGCGCCATGGCAGCCACGACGGCGCTTGAGTCAACACCACCACTGAGGAAAGCTCCAAGGGGGACATCGCTGACAAGGCGTATACGGACGGCTTCGGCAAAACGCCAACGCAATTCGGCTGCAGCCTCTGCCAGGGTGATCTGGCGTTTGGGGGTGTATTGGAGTTTCCAGTAGCGCTCCATCTCAAGGCGGCCATCGCGGACTTCGAGCCAGTGAGCTGGAGGAAGTTTCCGTACACCGCGAAAAGCCGTCAGCGGTGCCGGGATGTATTGCAAGGCGAGGAAATGATCTAGAGCCACCGGATCGGGTTTAGCCGGAACAGTGTGATCAGCGAGCAGCGCCTTAATCTCGGACGCAAATAGAAAACAATCGCGGCCGAGATAATAAAATAGGGGTTTCTTTCCTACCCGATCACGCGCCAGGAATAAAAGACGCTGGCGGGCATCCCAGATGGCGAAGGCGAACATGCCGCGTAACCGCTCGACACAGGCGCGACCATACTCCTCATAGGCATGGACGATAACTTCAGTATCGCTCTGCGTGCGGAAAATGTGCCCTTTGCCTTCGAGTGCTTGACGCAGCTCCTGGAAGTTGTAGATCTCGCCATTGAACGTAATCCAGATGGTACCGTCTTCATTGCACATCGGCTGACCGGCCACGGCACGCAGGTCGATAATTGCCAGACGACGATGGGCAAGCCCTACGTGTTGGGCTGCCCAAACCCCGTCCCCGTCGGGGCCACGATGGCTGAGGGTCGCGGCCATCCGTTGCAGTTCCTGGAGGTCGACCGTGCGTGTCTGGTCGAAATAGATCTTTCCGCAAATGCCGCACATGGTTTACTGGTTCCCGAAGATCGTTAAGGAATGTTAGGACGAGGTCGCCGCGAAAGCTGAGGACGTCCCTGCAGGCTGCACCCTTACGAGATGTTCATAGAGGCTTTCAATGCGCTGTAGGCGCTGCGCAAAAGAGAATTCGCGTTCGATGCGCCGTCGACTGGCTTGACCCATCCGCGACCGCAAATCGTGGTCGTGCGATAAAGCGTTCAAAGCCGCAGCCAAGCCGTAGACATCCTGCTGTGGTAAGACGAAGCCGGTCTCGCCGTTGATGACGAGTTCCTTCGTCCCGGCCACATCTGTGGTCACGACAGGGAGGCCCAGTGCCATGGCTTCGAGGATCGAATTCGGCAGACCTTCCCGACGGGAGCTCATGAGGAAGATATCGAAACTCCTGTAGAACGGCGGAAGGTGTTCCTGATAGCCTGGGAAGATCACGCGATCGCTGATTCCGAGAGATGTAGCTAAAACACGAAGCTGCTGTAATGTGTGGCCGTCACGCCCCTCGCCTACCAGCACAAAGGCGGCGTGAGGAAATTTCTCAGCGACCAGTGCGGCCGCACGCAGCCAGGTATCAAGGTCCTTCTCGGGCATAATCCGACCAACATAGCCAATGATTGGAAAAGCACGGCCCAGTCCCAACTCTTCACGAAGGTTTCTGCTCGCCTGGGTCGGTGACCAGATATCTGTCTCGATGGCATTATGGATAACACTAATCATCGCTGCTGGCACTCCAGCCGCAGTCATTTCATCCTTGGTCGCCTGGGAGACGGCGATGAGATGCGTGAAACGGCGCATCAGGAAGAGATCGAGGCGACGATAGAGATGGCCGCGTGCTCCCAACATCACCCAGGCATGGGCTGTTGACAGCAAAGCGAGACGTCGGCGGCGCAACCGTAGACGGACCACATAGGCAAACAGATCGCTTTTATAATCGTGGGCATGAATGAGGTTAATATCGTGCTTAATGATAATCTCCCGGATGGCTCGTAAAACACGCGGGTCAAACTTGCTCCGCTCCTCGATCTCATAAAGCGTTAATCTCAACGCACGGGCCTTATCAGCGATTTTGAATTCATGATCGTTTGCGTCGCGGACATAGGCCACGACGACCGAGACACGGCTCGGGTCATGTCGGGCTGCCGAGAGCAGGACGGTCTTATCGGGACCGCCACCCCATTTATACGTATTGCGCAGTTCGAGGAGGCGAACGGGAGCCATCAGTAGTATTCGCTTCTTCTAAAATGTGCTCTGAAGGACAATTTATCTCCCTACTATCTAGCATGTTTGCTTCAGGATGTTGGGCGTGCTAATGACCTTGTTATGACCACGGGAAACATACGAAGACCTCGGGGAGTTTTTGTGGAAGACTAAAAGTGCATTGCATGGAAGGTAAAGATATAGTCCAAAACCATTCAAAGAATTCTGATTCGATGCTCAAGACTATGGATGAGCAATCAAGTCAGCTCTTGGTATATCTGCCGCATGCGAGCGAGATAACGTGCTTGTGAGAAGTACGTCTGTGCTATCGTGAATGCATTTTTTGCCAATATGTCATACTGTTTTACGCAAGATTCAACGGCGTCGACTAAACTGGCTGGCGTGGGGTCGAACACTATGCCACATGTATGCTCCTCAACGAATGATGAGAAAGGACAGGCAGACGAAATTAATACTGGACGGCCGCAACACAAGCTCTCAATTGCGCTGTTTGGACATTCCTTGCCACCATGGGCATGAGTATAAGGGATGACAGTAAAATGATTTGCATTATAAACATCTGACATATCGGCGGCAACTTCATTGGTTAGGGTGATATTATTGAGTTCTAATTTGGAAATATAATTCTCTGTGGCTTTTAGGCTAGTATAACCGCTTTTCCATTGGCGATAAATGAAATGGTAGTGAATGTTCTGGTTTAATTTGGCCGACTCTAACAGCAAATATACTCCCCTTGCATCTAATTCTTGTTCACTTCGTGGAGCAGATGCAAACAAGACTCGTGGGGTACATTTAATGTCTGTTATGTTATCTGTTATGTAATCTGTTGGCTTGAATCGAGAAAGGTCCACAGACGGATATAGTAGCTCTACTTTTCTCTCATCTATTCCTAATGCTAAAATTCTTTTTCGGAGTATTTCTGTCTGGACAATAATTTTTTGACAACGTTCTAAGAAATCCTTCCGCAATTTACCTTTTTCCGACGCTATTGTCAATATAAGCGGTTTGCATCCCAAAGTTTTGTAGAAAGTCCATGGACACGGCTCTCCATATATATGGTTTATATCAGAAAACTTTTCAATATATGGGATTATGAGCCTTAGTAGTGGATCGAAGGCAGGATGAAATCCTATGTAATTTTTCTTGAAAGAAAACCTAAAGAGATAATTAGGATTAATGCTAAAGATGATACTTTTGCTAAAAAGTCTCGCCAGCTGAAAAACTTCCTTAGAAATAGCTTCTATCTCAGGTTCGAGGCATGAAACATTCCAATAGATGATGCGTTTGGTAAAGTTCATGAATTCAGTATCCAGACAGGGGCGATTTCGGTCCTACTAGAGCTTCTGGCAAAGAGCTACCCATTCGAGTGGACGCTGCAGTGGCCATCGTTCAAGCATACGAACGATGAGATCAGCATATGTCGGGAGATAATGGTCCATCATATGGCCGATGCGGCTTTGGATCTCGAAGCAACGCAATATGGGCGTCAGCAACAACACTTTAAACCCATAAGGCGTCAGCTCGTTGCGAAATTCCTCAGGCGAATATGTGGCGTCGAAGACCTTTAACCCGTGTTCCGAGGGTGGGCCATATTTTAGATCCAGTCGTTGGCGAACATGACGATTGACCACGTCGAGCAAAAAGAGGCCTCGCGGCATAAGGCTCCCATATATCGCCTGATAGAGGCGGGCTCGCTCAGAGGTGTCGAAATGGCGGATGAAGCGGAAAGAATATAGCAGATCACATTGGAGATGAAGGGATTCAAGGTCAAAGGCATTATGCTGATGGAGCTCCCATAGAGACTCCAAGCCAGCAGAAGATAGGCGGTGTTTCGCAAGCTTAAGCATCTCCTCACTGGAGTCGAGCATTAGTCCATGCCGCACACCTGTGAGGTCGACAGCAATGCGTGCTGGACCTGGAGCGATTTCAAGGATTGTGTGCGGTTGGTAGTCTCGGATGACGTAGTTGATTTGCCTAACTTGGGATACATGGAGTAACTTTCCCCAAGAAGAGCTGAACCGATTTTGGATATATGTTGCGGCAACTGCTTCATTGCTGTAGAGCGAAGCAACGCTCGTTTCGCTATTAGCCGCCATGTTGGGGGTCATCGATCGCTCCGTTGCAGGGCCGTATGGTGGATAGTACTTGCGAGGAGGTGCGTTTTGTCCACGATAGATTCCCAGGTAAATTCTCGCTCTACCCAGAGACGGCCTCTCTCACCCATGATCCGCGACGTATCTGAATCGTGCAGGAGGGAAATGACGGCATCGACGATCTGGGCCACACTAGTTCCGTCCACGCGCAAGCCGGTAATCCCGTCGAGGATTGCATCGCTGGTACCGCCGCTTCGGCCACCGATCACGGGCTTACCGGTGGCGCTGGCCTCGAGATACACCATGCCAAATCCTTCGATGTCGCCATCAATCTCGCGGTTCGGCATGATGAAGACGTCGCAGGCCGCATAGTACTCTAGCAATTCCTCATCCGCGACACAGCCGGTAAAGATCACGCTGTCGAGGACTCCCATCTCGTCGACCAGTGCCTGAAGATATGCGAACTCTTCACCAGCACCGACGATAAGATACGTTGCCCGAGGAAATTTTGCCTTGATCAGTGGCAGGGCTCTGATCACCATGTCATGACCCTTGCGCCGTTGCAGCCGTCCAACGGTCAAGAGTATGGGTGCATTGCCCAAATGATATTTTTCTCTGATCCTCTGCGCCGATTGTTTGCCATTGTGAAAAAGATGGAGATTGACACCAGGGTGGATGACGTGAATTTTCGCTGAATGAACCCCAATGTTTTGCAGTAGAGCTTGGGTATTTCGAGAATTCGCGATAATCACAGAGGCCGCATTATAAATTTTCGGGATGAGCCAACGAAATTTACGGGAAGTGAGTCCCATTTGAATTTCCTCCCCATGCGCATAGAGAAGGTAGGGAATTCGCTTGATAAGCTTGATGAAGAGGGCGATAAGTCCCTCTGGTAAAACCTTGGCGCAGTGAATTTGTTGGATGTTGTAACGGCGGCAGCTTGCATAAACGTACCGGCTTATTTGCAGATAACGGCTCAATGAGGATGGCAACGTTGGATCCCAATCGGCCATCGTCATGGCTGTCCTCTCGACCCGAAATGGCAAACCGGGATCGATGGCTCCCGCGCCAGTATGTTGACCGGCAATCAGGATGGTATCGGAGGGACGATACCGGCTGTACGTATTGACCAGCCACGTAATGGAGCCGCCGACCGCTGGTAGGAAGTGTTCGGTCAAAACGAGAATGCGCACAGATCAACTCCGCGTCAGTGCGGTTCGTGGCCGGCGCTCGTGGGTTCTTTGATCACCGCGGGCACCCCCACAGCCAGGCAGCGTGGAGGGACGGACGTCGTAACGACTGCATTGGCGCCAATCCGACAGTCATCCCCAACGGTGACATCACCCAGAATTTTGGCCCCAGCTCCGATCATCACATGATTGCCGATGCGCGGTGCTCCCCCCCATCCACCGCGGTCGCCCAAGGTCACCCCATGATAGATGGTACAGCCCTCCCCGATAACCGTCTCCGAGTGGATGATGATGCCTCCAAAGTGATGAATGCGTAGTCCCTTGCCAATCTGCGCCTGTGCTGGGATGGAGATGCCGGTGACGATCTCGGTCAGGCGTTCAACGAAGAAACGAATCGGTTGGGTCGGAATGCCGCGCTCATGGAAGCAGCGAAAGATGCGATACACAAGCAGCGCTTGGAATCCCTGGGACAGAAGTCCACGGCCCACCGCGCGGAGATCGGGCCCATCCTCCCTAAAGCGTGCAATATCAGCTTTTAGAATGGTCCAAAGTGGTATACTACGCCACATTTCTACTCATTTTTCTGGGAGAGGTGGGGGATTGGTCGATGGAGGAGGGCCTTATACGTTGAATCATACGAGTTCCCCCGCACCCGCATAGACAACTTCTTCCTGATAGCGTGCCGAAGGTTAGAGGCGGCGCTCCGCCAGTAACCACTGGACCTGCTCTTCGCGGCTAAGCATCCTCTGCAAGTTAGGGATATCTCACGATCGATGCGACTGATGGAACCCCGCTAGTATCGACAATGAAAAGCATATAGTACCCTGGCGGCGCCAAGTTGGCAGAACCAGGTGCTTGCACATTCAGACTCCCACTAAGCCGCGAAAAAGCTAACTCCAGGAAGCGCTGGTCCATGTTGAAGGCATGTGTCACTGATCCTAATCGAATAAGCGACACCGAGGCAATGCTTGATGCGTCAGGTGTTTGCACGGAAAAAGTCGTGCCGTATTGGATACTAGTAGGCGTCACCGCGGTGATGGCAGGGGGGTCCCCCTTAAACAAATACGGAGGCGAGTAAATCTCCGCACTGAACTGGTCTACTCCAAATTGTCCTCCACCAGCCACTAATACACGACCATCAGGGAGTAGGAGCGCGGTCGAGTGATAGATCCGAGGGACTTGCATTCTCGCCATCGTTGTCCAAGTTTCGGTCTGCGGGGACCAGATTTCTGCCTCGTAGACCGGTCCGGTAAGATCGTACACATCTGAGTTCTTAGAACCACCTATAACCAGCACGGAGCCGTCCGGCAGGAGCGTTAGGTTGTGTTGGGTCCGTGGAAACGCCATCGGAGCTGTCTGGCGCCATGCCGGCTCTGGCTGGGTCATATCGAGGACATAGGTATTCGCAACCGAGGAGACGATCGGAAAGTCAGGGTCCATAGCAGTCCCTGATTTGATGACCTTGCCCGGGAGGTACATGGCAGAACTGCCGCCATCAATCGCAACTGAACCTACAGGAGTCCATGTCTGCGTATTGATATGCAGGACACTGCTAATAATGGGCTCTGCCTGTGTGCTGGCAGCGAGTAGCCGTCCATCGGGGAGGACAAACATGTGGGGATACTGGGGAAGTGCCAATTTGGCATTGGAGAGCTGTGTCCAGGTGTTTGTCGTTGGATTGTAGATCTCAGGGATCTCAGCGATACAGCTATAGCAGTTAATCGATCCAGATACTACAAGAACCCGCCCATCTGGCAACGTGGTCACCGTGGGATACCAACGAGGAAATGCCATGGGCGCAGCCGCTGCCCAGTTTTCTGTGGCGGGATTAAAAATGGTCGCATTGCGAATTCCGACATCAGCGTTTATGTGTCCGCCCGCCACCAGAATCCTGCCATCAGAAAGCATAGAGTGCCCTGCACAGAAGAGGTTGGCGGCATTGTAAGGCTTTGATGCAAAAACATTGGTCGTCGGATCCCATAGTTGCACTCCTTGGTTATCCGTGTGCCCTTCCCACGCGAGGACTTCGCCAGTTTGTAACAGCATCATATGCACCGCTACGATTGGCCAGTCGAAGGGTTCGGACCATAGACCGACTTGGGATGCAGTCGGTGGAGGCGGCGGGGACGTAATCGGGGTATTCATGTCATTCTGGATTTCGGCTTGAGTCAAGGCACGGCTGTAGATGCGGACTTCGTCAATCCGTCCGGCAAAATACTCCCCCCACATGCTGTTGCCCCCAATCCGTACCGGCCCACTAGAGGCTGCAATCGTCCCCGTCTGCACGCGATTGGCCACCTGCACCCCATTGAGGTACAAGCGAAAGGTCGTGCCATCATAGGTCCCTACGAGATGCGTCCATGTGTTTGCTGCCAACGCCTGACCCTCAGCCGTATAGTTGGCGGAGCCGAGCCGACCGTTGATCTCGGGGTTCCCAACACTGTTACTGGCATAGAGATTATAGATATCGACGCCTGGGCCCTCCTTTACGAGCACATCGCGGGTAGGTGATACCGCTGTTGGAAAGACCCAAGCTTCCAGGGTCATGCCGGTGGTGAGGTCGAGCGAAGGGGCATCGTTGATAGTAACCCAGTCATTGCTCCCATCGAAGACCAAGGCTTTGCCGAACCGGCCTAGCGTGGTCCAAGTAGCGCCGGAGATCGTTCCAGTATTGCCCTTGCCGGACGCATCGGCCACGGTGATGCCGCTGCCTTCATTGAAACCATATGCTGCTACTAAGCCTGTGGGATTGGCGCTGATATAGCCCGTTTTGGTGGCGGTATCGGAGCCGTCGGAGCCGGTCGCGGTCAGGCTCACCGTATAGCTGCCGGCGGCGGTGTAGGTGTGGCTAGGGTTTTGCGTGGTGCTGGTGCTGCCATCGCCAAATGTCCAGGCCCAGGAGGTAATACTGCCAGTCGAAGCATCGATGAAGGTCACAGTCAGGGGAACCGGACCGGAGGTCGGCGTGGCGCTGAAGCCAGCTACCGGTGGTGGTCCCGGCGATGTGGTGACAGTGATATAGTCTATTTTGGTGGCGGTATTGGAGCCGCCGGGGCCGGTCACGGTCAGGCTCACCGTATAGCTGCCAGCGGCGGTGTAGGTGTGGCTAGGGTTTTGCGTGGTGCTGGTGCTGCCACCGCCAAACGTCCAGGCCCAGGAGGTAATACTGCCAGTCGAAGCATCGCTGAAGGTCACGGTCAGGGGAGCAGGGCCGCCGGTAGGCGTGGCGCTAAAAGCTGCGACTGGCGGTGGTGTAGGAGGCGGCGGCGGTGGAATGAGGGTATTCATGTCATTCTGGATTTCAGCTTGGGTCAGGGCGCGATTATATATGCGGACTTCGTCAATGCGCCCTTTGAAATATTCCCCCCATATGCTGTTGCCTCCGATGCGTAGAGGCCCCGAGGAGGGGGCAATCAACCCCTCCTGAGCCTGGTGGGCGGCTTCAATGCCGTTGATGTAGAGACGCAGCATGCTCCCATCATAGGTGCCAGCCAGGTGAGTCCAGACATTCGCCTTCAATACCGACCCTTCCGCTGTGCGGTTTGATCCACTAATGTAGACATTGATCTCGGCGCGCCCGCGACCATTGCGAGAATAGAGGTTGTAGATATCGACGCTGGCACCCTCTTTAATGAGGACGTCCCGCACTCCCGAGCTGGTCGTGGGATAGACCCACGCCTCTACAGTCATTCCCGTGGTGAGATCGAGGGAGGGTGCATCAGCGATCGTGACCCAGTCATTAACCCCATCGAAAGAGAGTGCCTTGCCGAACCGTCCCTGGTTGGTCCAACTGATGCCTGAAAGGACACCGGTATTCGAGTTGCCTGAGGAATCAAGAGCCGTTCCACCGCTGCCTTCATTGAAGCTATAGGCTGCTACTAGCCCTGGTGTGGGTACCTGGGCAACCGTAACCGAGGGGGTACCCGATATAAAGAAGGCCATTCCAACAGCAAAGACAACGATAGCGACGAACATGGACACTGCATCATATGCTCTCAAGAACATAGTACTTTTGTTCCCATCATTTGTTATCGCGGCGGTTGATCACGCGCATTAAGGGGAAGTCGTTTCCAACAAGAGGGGCATAGACGAAGGTGTGAAGTTAGGAAATTTTCGCACCGGTCTCAACCTCGTTATCAAGCATGAGGAAATCTATCCCTCCGTCCCTTCAAACGTTGGCATATTGGTTGCGCCGGAGAATCTGATAGCCTTTGATCAGCTCCTCGATACCGTGGTCAAGACTGACCGCAGGCTTGAATCCAGTTGCTTCGATGCGCCGATTACTAACCAGATAATTGCGCTTGTCCGGGTCCTCTCCGATCTCGGCAACGGTAAAATAAAAATCGGGTTCATGTTGACGGATACGTTCGCACAGTTCCCACTTGCTCAGGTTGGCTTCACTGAGGCCCACGTTATAGGGGTGGCCTTGCATCTGGTCATAGTGCTCTAGGGCGTGTACGAATGCCCTTGCAGCATCACGCACATGAAGATAGTTACGCTTGAAGTGCGGTTCAAAGAGGACGATGCAACGGTCGAGTGCGGCGTGGTATGTGAAATCGTTCACCAACAAATCTAGCCGCATTCTGGGACTTATGCCGAAGAGTGTCGCAAATCGAAAGGTGATACAGTGACCTTTGTCCAAGAGCAGCGATTCGAGGTCGACCTTCAGGCGACCGTAGAGGGAAATCGGCCGCAGAGGGGTGTCTTCGTCACAATAGATGTCTGGCTGCCCGATGCCATAGCCGCTATTCGTCGAGGGAAAGATAAGTAACTGGTGAGGACTTACCAAGTCAGCAATGATCTTGACCGCATCATAATTGACGGCCTTGGCCGTTTGCGGGTCACGCATGCATAGAGGGGCGCCAGTCAAACATGCTAACGGCAGAATGGTGTCCGCTCTTGGGACTAGCTCGGTCAGGAGTCTCTCGTCTCGTACGTCGCCACGGATAATAGTCAGTCGCTTGTCGATGCAGCAATCTAGAAGCGAGGTCTGCTGATACATAAAGTTATCGACGACGGTTACCTTGTGCCCATCCGCCAAGAGACGCGGCACAAGAATGGATCCTAGATAGCCTGCTCCACCTGTTACCAGAATGTCCACTGTGTGTCTCCTACGAAGGTGTTATGATCACGCATGTTGAGCCTGCGTGCGCCTGCGACCTGAGTGCCCTGGGGTTGGCAGATTGCTCTTAGAGCGTGTCTAAGCATAGCACTGGACCTCCCACAAGTGAGGCGTGGGTACTGGAGTCAGTGCTGCCATAGTAACCGATGGTGTGCCCCAAACAAACTTTTCAGACACGCTTTGAGGAGCACGAAACAGGTCAGGGGTTAGTTGCCAGCTTGCCCCCTGCCCAATCATCAAGCGACATGGCTGTCGTGGCATATAGGCCGATGCCGGGTTGCCCACTTTCAATAAAGGAGTCTGCATCGTCATAGGTGAATAGCGGACTACCATTCCGGTAGACTGTCAGGCGCGCCGTATTGGCCGCGACGGTGCGCACCTCCAGTCGTAAGACATTCCCTGTGGACCAATGCGTTGCATCATGGACGAGTAAGTAAAAGACATCATTCACGAGCGCATACAGGTAGGCGCCGTCAGGCTTGATGGCAACCCAATATCCCTGCGAAGGGGATCGACGTGCGCGGACCGACACCCCTGTCCAGTCCCCGATCGCGCCAGTGATTTTGATCTGTGAATACTGGTCTGCCGCAAACCCATTGGCCTCCCAATAATAGGCCCCGCCATTGCCGAGAGTGGCTACGACTTTGTTGCCGGAAATGGAGATACCCGTTCCCCACCACGGATCCCTGAGCCAGTCGGGACCCAGGTCACCATCGGCGCGATTGAAATCATCTTGTGCACTCGCCGGGTCAGGGGGGGGAGGGGGCTCGCCGGGTTCTTGCAGGTTCTGGAGACCAGCCACCGCCTGAGGCAGCCATCCTGACGTCCAGGAGTGTATACGAGTCACACCTCCTGGTAACATGAATTGAACGTCGTTATCCGATAAGCGTTCCGCAAACGCTAACACTTCATCCCGATAAGTCGGGCTTCCGTAATACGTTACATAGTCTTTTGATAGCCATAGACGCTTCGTCGTCTGAAACGGCGCTTTACGCGCGGCAATCCAATCTGCGGTAAGACGGTAGTTATTCTGAAAATTAGCTTCCGTTCCATAGTTGTCAAGCATGCCAAAGCCGTCTGTATCTGGCTGGTCGGCTGGAAAATCCCAGGCCGCAGCGGCGTCGAACACGGTCGGGTTTCGAAACAGCAACGTGACAGCGCCAAACCCCGACTTGCTAAACCCTACGAGCCAGTGCTCCTCCTGACCCGTGATGGACAGGTTCGCCTGCACCCAGGTTACCAAGTCGTGTACCATGAAACTTTCGTATTGGCGAACAGGATCGGAATTGTGATTTGCATACCACGGTTCAAACTGAAAGGAAGGTGCAATGATATGGGCGTTATAGTCGTTGTGGACGTTCAGCGCCAGCAGTTCCTCAAGTCCATCCCCAAACTCGTCTTGCAGGTCCACATCTGAAATGGCTGGTAGGACATAGATAAACCGGTGAGGCATTCCAGACGCGGGATTGGTCGGCGGCAGGACCCGCAGAATCGTGCTCCCAGGACCGTTGTACGACGATGTAGCGTCATACCATATGACGCCGTTACCGTCCATCTGGGGGTATGAGACCGTGAGCCCAGTCGCCCCTGCATAAGTATGCAGTGCAAACCAGACACACAGTAATGCTAAGATAACGGTCACCTTGTGCGCATCCGCTAGGAGACGCGGGACGAGAACAGACCTCAGATAGCCTGCGCCATGAGTTACGGGGATGTCCACGGTGTACCTCCTTCTCGTCGCTAGTTAACGCCGATGCTGAGTGTATATGTCGCATGGCCAGAGATTTGAGGGCCCAGCGTCAGATCGTCTCATGGGTCAGTTCTTGAAACGCCTGGATCCGCTGCTTGGCGCGCACCCGTTCCTCAGCCGAGTAATCGTTTTCTTGATCGAAAAAGATGATCTGGCTCCCCGAGAATTCAAACTTGAATGGCACGTAAATCAGCTTGCTCAGTTTCTCTCGTAGCGCCTCTTGCACGGAGGGTGGAGCAAACAACAGCAGGAATCCTCCGCCACCAGCTCCTAGTAGCTTCCCGCCGATGGCACCGGCCGAGATGGCTTGATCGTAAATTGCATCAACATAGGTATTGGACACCTTGGCACTCAAGCTGCGTTTGGCCTGCCATGCCTCATGCAACAATTCACCGAAACCACAAATGTCCTGATCACTGCTCAAAATTGAGATGCTCTCCTCCACCATGTCCTTCATGATGCGCAACTGTCGCTTTTTCTCCTCGATCCCGTTGACATAACTGTCGGCAATATTGGAGGCCGTTCGTTTGATCCCGGTATAGAACAGCATGAGATGGGCATTCAGTTCTCTCAGACGCTCGGCTGCAATAGACACCGGTCTAACCGAGATTTCGCCATTGGGAAGGAAGATGATATGATTGAGCCCGCCATAAGCAGCCAAGACTTGATCCTGGGAGCCCACGGTTTCTTTGAGAATTTCTTGCTCGAGATAAATACTTTCCATCGCTAGTTGATGCTTGCTGACCATCTGTCCTTTGAGGGCATACAACCCATGCAAAAGCCCCACGGTGAATGCCGAGCTCGAGCCCATGCCACTGCGCGCTGGTAGGTCTCCATCATGATGGATCTCCAATCCGCGATCGTGATTGAGATACCGCAACACCTCGCGCACAGCTGGATGAGCGATTTCGTCGATCGTTTGGCAATACTCCATCTTGGAGTAAATCACACAGAGCCGGTGCTCGAAGAAGGGTGGGAGATAACGGCATGTGATATAACAGTATTTGTCGATAGTCGTGGCCAGCACCACGCCGCCATGCTTGCGATACCATGCCGGATAATCCGTCCCTCCTCCAAAAAAGGAAATACGAAAAGGGGTTCTGCTGATGATCATTCCTCACCCCCAGTTCCTCTGGAATCCATTGGGCATACACTCCTATTGCTTGGGCTATCAATGTGCACTTTGTCATCCCCCCTGCTATATCCAGGGCCACTGTCGCTGAAACAAATGTTGCTCGATCAGATAGCAGAGAAGATGTTCAATGCCCAGATGTGCCTCTTGAATATGTTGGGTATTGTCGCTCGGAACCGCGATCGCGATGTCCACTATCCCTATGAGGCAGCCGCTGTTGCCTGTCAGGGCAACGATGCGCATATTGGCTGCTCGCGCCGCTTCTACAGCGCGGATGACATTTGGAGAGTTGCCGCTGGTGCTAATGCCAATTAAGACATCGCCAGGCTTTCCGAGGGCCTGAACCTGTCGCGCGAACACGCCTTCGAAACCACAGTCATTGGTAAAGGCTGTCAGGAAAGACGTATCAGTTGTTAAGGCGATCGCCGGGAGTCCGGGACGCTCAAACTCTTTGCTGAGCCTGCTGACGAACTCAGTCGCCATGTGTTGGCAATCCGCCGCACTGCCGCCGTTGCCACATAGCAGTACCTTGCCGCCTGAACGAAAGGTATCAGCGATGAGATCAGCAGCTGCCAAGATCGCGTCGAGGCACTGCTCAGCAACTTGACGCTTAATTTCTGCGCTTTTGAACAAGTACGTTTGTGCTGTTTCCGCGAGATGGTTAAGCTCTGATCGCATCTCATATCATCCTTTCATCAGTGGTTAGCAGGTGCTCGATCACCCGCGCCGCTTCCCCTATGCTGTCTGCTGTGTAATTGGGGTTGACGGTTCCCTGAATCGCCACTTGCTCCCCATAGCCAGTGCGTACCAGAAACGTGGTCGCCCCCAGCCGTTGTCCCAATTCGATATCGCATACCTGATCGCCGATTACAAAGGAGCTCTGAGGATCGAAGGCCCACTCCGCTGCTGCTCTCGCCACTAACCCTGGCCTCGGCTTGCGACATGGGCAATCATCGGTGGGCGTGTGTGGACAAAAATAAATCCCATTCAGGTGAACCCCTTCTTGCGCAAGCAGTTCAGTAAGCCGTCGATGAATAAGCGCGAGCCGCGACGCATCGAAGAACCCCCGTCCGATCCCCGACTGGTTGGTGATCACGATCAAGCCGAAGCCTATCCGACAGAGCCGACGCAGCCCGTCCGCCGCTCCGCGGATCAATTCGACCTGTGCCGGGTCTGAAAGATAATGACGCTCCTGGATGATCGTGCCGTCGCGATCTAACAAGACAAACCGTTGCGGGTTCATGGTTGCATTGTGGGTGTGAAGAACTGCTCGGCACGGGAATAGGATGCGGGCGTACCAATATCCAGAAAACGCCCTGCGCCGCGGTAGCCGTATAACCCTCGACCGATCCAAGCACGAAACATCTCTCGTTCTAGAGAGACCGCCCTACTCCTTGGAATCGTCAGCAGCAGACGACGTGAGAGCAAATATATTCCCGCATTAATCCAGCCTGATACGCCGTAGTCGCTTTTTTCATCAAAGCTCTGGACGAGCCCTTCAGCATCCACCCGCACCCGACCATAGCGCTTCGTATCTAACATCTTATTGAGGAGTAGCGTCCCATCTGCACCCTTTGCACAATGCTGGGTCCAGAAGGCTTGCAGGTTCGTTTCGCAAAAGGAATCGCCATTCATAATCAACACGGGATCTGATGCAAACGAGGGCAATGCCAGCCTCAACGCACCAGCCGTACCCAGTGGCAACACCTCTTGTGAACACGCCAGATGTAAGCCACCATAGGTGTCACCAAAGAGCTCCTGCACCCGCTCCCCCATGTATCCTATACAGAGGACGACCGACCTGAGGCCCGCGTCCGCTACCTGATCTAACAGGTATGCCAAAAATGGCCGTCCTCGTATTTCGGCCAACACCTTTGGCCGATCGTCTACAACGGGACGCAACCGCGTCCCGAAACCACCGGCCAGGATAGCTGCTGTCAAGTCCGCAAGGTTCTGCACCGCCGGAAACTCCTTTGTCTCTATCCACGTCAAAGACTCGCCAGCACATCTGTGATCCAGACGACATGACGGAACTCCGTCGCAACCTGCAGGATCCACAGAAAGACAGCAGCTTCGGCCAGCGTCCGCTGCCAATGGCTCCAGTGGAATTCGAAGGCAGTCTTACACCATGACACGGCTCTCGCCTCGAGTAGAATCGCCACCCAGTAACCACTCAATCCGGCAACGAGTCCGGCGAGAACATCTATAAGGTAATGACCTCCAAGATACATACGAGGCAGTGCCACGAGCACCCGACGCCCATCCAGGCCCACCTACCAAGGGTCCTTCGGAGCGAATAGATACCAGCAGCCACAGCGGCGTAGAGCGCCGTGGACTGACTAGGAAAGGAAGTCGCGTTGAGGTTCACGGGAAAGTCCTCAGGGTACAACCCGGCAAGCTCCGGATGCGCACTGGGCGGCGGCCATGACACTGCGCGAGCCGCGACAACCGTCAGTGAGGCCGAGACAAATGATCCAAACGCGATCGTCAGCGTACGCCGACGGATTTCCTGTTGGCCGGGCTGTGCGCCCTGAACCCAAAAAAGAAAGAGCACGCCTGCGTACCAGAGTCCCCCCAGTACCCCGTACGCGACGCTCTGCTGGACCGCGAGATCAAAGTTGGGAGATCGGTTCCACAACATCGCGAGATGAGCGATGAGCCATACATCGAATACTGGGGGCATCGTTAGCACGTTGTGATCTCCTGCACGAACAGGACGGAACCGGGGACCTCAAGCAAGCGGCCGTCGGATTGCCCAGCCCCAACGCAAACGGCAGCCTGGGCCTTTGGCCAAAAGGCTTGGCCGATCAATTCGACATCTGGTCCACCGGGACGTCCATGATCAATCGAATCTCACTGGCTGAGAGCGCGCCATCGTAGATTTGTAGTTCATCAATCACTCCGCTGAAGAATCCGTTGAGTTTATCCGTACAGCTGAAGTCCGCATCCACACCGATCAAGGCGGGGCAATTTCCAAAGTCAAGGATTGTACGGTCTCGTCCTGCTCTTTGCGCGACGCCGTTTAGGAAGACGATAATCAACGATCCTGCCCGGGTCAAGGCAACATGGGTCCATGCCAAGGTGGGTAGGCGAATGCCGTTTCTGAGGCGCAGCCTTCCTGAGGACCACATCTCGATGGGGCCACCGGGGGCGATGGCAAGCTCTACGCCCCTACTCTCCGGCGTCTGGATCTCGAGGAGAGCACGCCAGCCGCTTACGGTACGTGGATACACCCAGGCCGCATATGTGTAGTCGCGTCTCGGCCAACTCGGCTCATCGATACGTAAGTATGCATTCGTGCCATTAAGTACCAGGCCTTTCCCGAACTTTCCCTTGGTCATGACGGCGTTGATAAGTGTGGCTGAATGGCTTGTGCCCGAAGAATCGGGCGTCTTGTTCCCATTTACTTGCTCAAACCCGTATGCGGCGACGAGCTGTGCAGTCGGCCGAGGGGCCTCTGGCCGCGCGGCCACGCAAGTGGAGTTGGAAGAGGTAGCAATCGGTTCAGACGAGTTTTCGGTGGAAACGCTCAACTCGGCACTCTCCCAACTAAAGGTGAGCAAGCCCGCGTCGGTACCGCCGAGGGGCTGGGCTGGCGGGGCAAAGACCGCGAGAACGAGCAGAGCGCAAATCAGCCGGATCGCCCAGACAGTTCGGTGCCACCGTGGTCGGTCGGCAGTCCGCCAGGATAGTCGGGCGATCAAATCGAAGGTGGTAATGTGTTCCTTGGGAGCTAGCCATCGAGAACTCATTGTTCTCGGCCCAGTGGATCCTCTCGTCGAACTGGCTGGCACGCTCCAGGCACCAGCGGGTGAGCGGGATAGTACAGATGGTAGAGGTTCTGGCTAGTCAAGTCGGCTAAGGACCGGGCTTGCTATCCGACCTAGCTGCCCACGCGCCTGCCCCTGTCCCGCTGGCGTCGATCAGCAGTCAGGTTGGCAACATTCAGACCGCCGCCGTTGTGCGCGCCTTGTGCAGGCACTCGACCAGATTGTCACATACGCGGGCAACCTGCTCGCGTGTCAATCCCGACCAAGTGGGTAGGTGCAAGCCGCGATCTACGATCCGTTCGGCCACGGGGAAGCGGCCGTCGTGGGCGGGGTCATGGTAAGGCGGCAGTTGGTGGATGGGGTAGACGATCTGCCGACCCTCGGCCCCTCGATCTTTCAGCCCGGCGAGAACGTCAAAACGGCTCAGGGGGATGTCCTCGTCCATCACCACCGTGAATAGCCACCAGACGTGCCTGGCCCACTCCATCTCCGTCTGCCAGGTGAGCCCGGGGGCATCGGCCAGGAACTCCCGATACCAGGTCGCGATCTGCTGCCGCTGTTCGAGCTGCCAATCGATCTTTTCCAGCTGGGCCAGGCCGATGGCGCTGGCGACGTTGGTGAGCCGGTAGTTGTAGCCGACGGTCGGGAACCAGTACTTGCGCTGGGGGTCCATGCCGTGGTTCTTCAGGCGTCGGACCTCGCCGGCCAGGGCCCGGTCGTTAGTGGTGACCATGCCCCCCTCACCGGTAGTAATGATCTTGTTGCCGAAGAAGCTAAAGGTGGCGGCGTCACCAATCGATCCGATGCGGCGGCTTTTGTATTCAGCACCGTGGGCCTCCGCCGCGTCCTCCAGCACGAACAGGCCGTGCCGCCGGGCAATGTCCATGATCGGGTCCATGTCCACCGGGTGGCCGAACAGGTGGACGACGATGATCCCCTTGGTGCGCGCCGTAATCAGCGCCTCGACGTGGGCGGGATCCATGTTCCAGGTCTGCGGCTCGCCGTCCACGAACACTGGCTGCCCGCCGCAGTAGACAACGGCGTTGGCCGTGGCCACGTAGGTCAAGGTAGGGATGATGACCTCATCGCCCGGCCGGACACCCAACGCGAGCAGGGCCAGGTGCAGCGCCGTCGTGCCGTTGGAACAAGTGACTGCGTGCTCGGTGTTGCAGAACTCCGCAAACGCCTCCTCGAACCGCTGCACGTACGTGCCGACGGAGGAGATCCAACTGCTCTGGACGCAGTCGGTCACGTACTTCAGCTCGTTGCCGACGAGCGCGGGGTTCGAGATGGGAATGAACTCTTGTCGATTCGTCATGGATGCTGCTCCAAAGAATTGTGAGGTTGTCGGGGAAGTGTCCTGTGCGGCTCGTCGCGTCCATCCTCGTCTCGGCACCAGGGAGGCTCAGCAGGACGGGCCAGGCCAGTCGCCGTTGAGGACTTCCTGGTACAGCTCCTAGCCTGGCCACGACTTAGGCTTGGGCAGCCTCCACCAAGCGCCAGGCCAGTTCCGGCCGGGTGAGGAGGGTTTGCAGTCGGTCAGCGTAACCCGCGGCATAGTCAGCACCGATCAGGAAGCCCGTCTCGCCGTCGCGCAACACCTCGGGGATACCGGCTGTCGGGGCGGCCAGGATGGGGACCTTGCTCGCCTGGGTTTCAGAACGGACAACGGGAACCCCTTGCTGGTAGGTGCAGCAGGAAGAAGTCAGCCGCTCGCAGCAGGTCTGGACCATCGCCCCGTTGCCCCAAGAGGTTGGCGCGATCCCTAGCGTGGGCTTTGCGAAACAGGGTCTTCAGCCGCTCGGTGTAAGCCCTGTTATGCCAATTCACATCTTCAACGAGTGAGCAACTCTGAATAAAGTGAAATAATTCGTCGTGCGTGCGTTTGACTGCTAAAAAGGTGCTCGGCGCGTGCTCGGCCCTTCGTTCCCATTCGCCTGCGAAGTTCCAAGTTACCGAGTAGAACAGCGACCTTGCTTGCTAACTCGTGTGGTGACCTTGGTGCGACGACAAAACCGGTCACACCGTCCTCGATTACCTCAGGGATCCCACCAACTCGTGTGCCGACCACTGGAATCTCGCATGCCATTCCTTCAACCGAGACGATACCGAATGGCTCTTCGTGTGATGCAACGACAAGAACGTCAATCTGTTGCAAAAGCTCACGTACATCAGTCCGAAAGCCGAAAAACTTAACTCGGTCTTTCAATCCGAGCACGTCGGTAGATTGTTCAAGTTCCCTTCGATAGCCGATTCCGTGGATGTCCTCACCCACAATCCAATACTCAGCACGGATGCCTTGTCTGGTTAGGATTCTGGCCATCTCAAGGAAGTCTCGGTGGCCTTTAATCGCGATCAAATTGCCCACAATACCAACCCGCGGTCCTTCTGTCCCAACGCGGTGCCGATGTTTCTTGAAGACTGCCGTGTCAACGCAGTTGTGAACAAGAACATGCCGTGAATGCGGACATACCTCTTTTAGAACTGGTTGGCAAAGCGCAAGAGTTGCGTGGCTGTTGTAAATGAAAGCGCTGGGCTTAGGCAGAAAACGAAACACCCACCGAAGATATGACTCTGAAGCGTGAAATTGAACATGGCATACGAGGGGTAGTTGAAGACTCCACGCTGCGATGGCCACCGATCGGGCGTTGCTAAAGTCGTTCGCATGCACGATGTCTGGCTTGCATTCTAGAAGCAATCTGCGCCACCGCAGATATGCGTTCAATGTTGTAATCGGGTGTTGCCAGCTTGGTTGCGCGTAGGCAAACACTTTCACTGGAACTGCCATTCCGCGACATAGCTCGACCATGGGGCCATCGGAGGGGCAGACTGCCAGCGCCTCAACGCTAGAATTACCAATGGCTTGCCAAAGCGTTTGGAGGCTTCGGTTGCCACCTCCGATTTGCGACGCGTTCACGAGGTAGAGCACACGCATCAGGTTCCCTTTAGCCGTCATGTGACCAATCACGTAATGAACATACCGGGGTTAGTAAACAACGGCCTTAGGGCGCTGTGCCGGGGCTAGAGGCGCCTTGCCGACCTTGCAAGCCACGCTGCAAATGGGCGGCTGGATCGTTCCCCAGCCTCAAATCGTAATGGCCTTCGTAACCCCTCGACGAAACAACTCCGGCTGATATCCTTCGCCCACGGTCTCGCATCCAGTCCCACTCGAGGAGCCAGCAATCCTCCTCGGAGAGACGACAACCGGCGGCACGTCGGTAGACGGCCCGGTAGGCCTTGGCAGTACGTTCCCAATCAAAGTCCCCAGCTCGTCGATATCCCCGTTGTTGCAAATCACACCGCAACCCCTCATCGCTTGCCACCCGAGCAAGGGCGTTAGCAATCGACCCTACGTCGAAGGGATCAAACAACAGAGCGGCGTCTATAACCTGGTCCGGAAAGCCAGTTACATTCGAGCACGCGACCGGCAGGCCTTCCAACCAAGCTTCATAGACAGGGCAGCTGTCTGCCTCGTAAAGGCTCGGTATGATGAGGAACTGTGCGAGCCGATAGAGTGCCCGCAAATCCACATCGGGGACGAAGCCAAGAAATCTCACCTGAGAGGACAAACGCAGTTTGTCAACCGCCTCTTGGATCCGAGGCCAGAATAACTCGTACCGGGAGCCAGTACAGACAAGAGGTATGGTTAGGCCATGGTCGTCACGAAGAAGAGCAAGGGCTTCCAGGAGGCGCAAGTGGTTCTTGTGGGGCCACGTCACCGCCGGATAGAAGGCAAATCCCTCATCAAGTTGGTATTTGGTCTTGATAACACGAAGGTGTTCCGCAGTCGGTTCAATGTAGGATTGTGTAGGTGGTCCTAATGGAATCACTTGAATTTTGTCGGGACTCAATTGATAGCGGCGAATTATGTCGTCCTTAACCCACTGAGAACCGACGACCACGGTATGAGAGAGATGGCATGCAGTTGGATAGATACGTTCTCGGTGTGCAATATCAACTGGTGTAAAGAACTGAGGATACTGAAGGTGTTGAAGGTCATGTGGATTGTAAATGCTTGGTAGGGCGCAAAGGACGAATGCTTGAGTCGGAAAGTGGATCACATCACATCCAAGATTCTCATAAAACCCATCCGAGAGGGGCACATCAGGCCAATCGCGCTGGAAGTTGATAAGCCACTGAAGATAGTGGGCCACTGGCAGAAATGGGCCTAGCAAGCACTTAACACATCGAGCAAACGTCCAGCGCTTGTTGTACGATGTGCGAACTACGAAGCGTTGATTGGGCCCCGAAAAAGGCTTGAGCCACTCCAACTGGTCAGGGTTTCGAACAATGACAGTATAGACTTCCGGGCCGTCCTGAAGCCTGCCCAAAGCGTTTAGAAGGGCCAACGTCGCCGGCGCCACACCTCCTACTGATCCAGGAAGTATGCTGACGTCGATTGCCACCCTCAATGTCTTCAATTGCCTCATGAGTACTTACTCTCCCTCCTCCCCCAAAGCCCCGCCCAGAAGGACAACCTCAGAAACCCACGCCAGGCTTCTTAGGCCATCCTGCGGAGTCTTACAGTCAATAGTTCAAAAGAACGTCTTGATAGTGCGTTGGATTACCCCCTCCCACGAATACCACTTATACACCATCTCTTGAACACCATCGCGAAGTCGTCTTCGTAACTGTGGATTCTCGATTAGCGCGAGAACATTCGCCGCGATAGACGACGGCGTTTTTGGAGGACACAGAAGCACATTGTCCCCATCCCGGAATTCGTCTTCGGTAGTTTCACTTCGAGTAGTAATAATCGGGAGACAATGAGCCGCAGCAGCGACAAATGAGCTGTTATTTAAGTGGACCCCGTTATCGAAAGGCAAGACGCATGCGTCTGCGGCGTAGAAGTATCTACTTGCCAGAGACCCTTCCGGAGGGCAATGTCCTGCCCATATCACTCTTCTTGCAATGCCATACTCCTTTGAAAGTTTACGGATCTTCGCCATATAATCCGTGCTCTTTACTGAGGACTCTCGATTTCGAACATGCTCCAGTTTTCCTCCAACGACAATGAGCCGCACTGCTGTACCCTGTTGAGTAAGAATATGCATGGCAACCAACAAGGTCTCGATACCCTTGCTGGGATAGAGTTGGCCGTAATTAATCAGCAAGAATTCATCTTTGGCCACACCTAAGGAACGCCGGGTTTCTTCCCGCGATGCGGTCTCTTCGCTCGACACGCGTATGAGCGGAGCTGGCGGTATCAGAGTACATTTTTCACGGATCTCAGGGAGTCGTTCCACCAAGCGATCTTGAAACGTTTGGCTGAGCACGATCACATGATTGCTGTCGCGTAGAAGAGAACCGTATTCATAATCAGTTCCCGCCGGGTTGACGCACCAAGCCATCATTTTCCTCACAAGGCGCGTCCACAGAGGACGTTCTCCAACAATGATGCCCAGTGCTTCAATCTGTGTGACAAAGCTCACTGAGGATCGAACAGCGCGGCAGAGAGTCGCGGCGAAGGTTATCATGGGATGATGCTGGTACATCCCACCTAAGAACACTAACAGAATCACATCCGGTTCAATCTTTCTGACGAGAGAGGTGAGCTTCAAGGCCTCAAGCCAGGACCACGTGCGCATGATCGGGTAGATGGCGATTCCATTGTCTGTTGGAATTCCATCGATGGCCGAAGTCAGTACAGAGACACTTAATCCAGCTTTTCCGAAGTGTTGAGCTAAATAGAACGCATGGTTCGCCTCCCCGGAGTTAATGGGGGGATAGTCACCGGATATAAGCAGCACTTTCATGAATCGTACGCCTCCTGATCACATCCCTCCAGAGCTTCCGAACGATCCCGAAAGGGGAAGCCCCATAGGTTGGACGACGTTAGCGGCGGGACAGGTCTTCGGTGTGGCCCGTCCTGGACAACCAGGCATCGACCAACTCGTCGAACGTGACGGCCAGGCTCTTGGTAATGGACCATTTTGGGTAGTCGGTTTTCATCTTTCGTAGGTCGCTGATGTAGCAAATATGGTCGCCTTCGCGGGCCTTGTCCACATACTCCCACTTCATCGGCCGGCCTGTCCGGTTCTCCACCTCGGCGAATGCCTCGAGAATCGAGCAGGAGTTGTCGCGGCCGCCGCCGCAGTTGTAGACCTCGGCAACGCGCGGAGCTTTGATGAACTCCTCTGCGAAGCGCGCTACGTCGTGAGAGTGGATATTGTCGCGGACTTGCTTACCCTTATAGCCGTACACTCGGTAGATCCCGCCCGTTACGTTCACCTTCACGAGGTAGCTTAGGAACCCGTGCAGTTCGACGGCAGAGTGGGCCGGTCCCGTCAGGCAGCCACCGCGCAGGCAGCAGCAGCGCAGGCCGAAGTAGCGCCCGTACTCCTGAACCATGATGTCACCGGCCAGTTTCGACGCCCCGAACAGCGAGTGCTTGCACTGATCGATCGGGAAGGTCTCGGCAATGCCGTGTGCGTACTGCTCGTCGTCGTAATCCCACCGCGTGGTCAATTCCTTCAGCGGGATCCGATTTGGAGCGTCGCCATACACTTTGTTTGTCGAGAGGTGTACCAGCGGCGACTCTGGGCAGAAGCGGCGCATGGCCTCCAACAGATTGAGTGTCCCGCCGGCATTGACGTCGAAATCGTCGAAGGGGCGTTTGGCGGCCAAGTCGTGGCTTGGCTGAGCGGCAGCGTGAATGATGGCATCGGGGCGCACCTGCCTAACCAGTTCCAATATGCCTTCGCGCCTGCGGATGTCCAACTCATGGTGCTGGAACCTTGGCAACTCTCTTGCCAGGCACTGTTGGTTCCAGCGCGTATCTCCTTCTGGGCCGAAAAAGTCGGCTCGCATGTTATTGTCCACGCCATGGACATTCCAGCCCAGTTCGTGGAAATGCCGCACCATTTCCGACCCGATCAAGCCATTCGATCCTGTTACGAGCAGTTTCTTCATGTTTCCTCAGACACCGGAATTGTTAGCGAAACATTGCTTTAGGCTTTCCAATGCAATCATATTCCCGGACGCCCGCTCTCGCAGGAGGGGAATCCGGGCGCTTAAGTGATTGACCGCCGCTGGGCGCTGACTATCGAGTGCCTCGTACAACGCGATCAGGTCTTCAACACCCAGGCCATTCAAGTCGGTCCCAAACGACCAATCTAGGTCCCAGCAGAGGTCTGCAACCTTATCCGAGCGCTGCAGGGCAATGAATGGCACGCCCTGTAGAGCCGAGAACAAACAGAAATGGTAACGCATGCTGACGGTCACGTCGCAGTTTGCAATCAGCGACATCATTTTATTGGGGGGCCAGTACTCGTTGGGCGCCAGGAAGGTCCGGTCACGGTGTTTCATCGCGGCTAACGTCTGTAGCGTGGCGGCTCGGTCTAACCCGATCGTTTCTCTTACGTCGTTGGCAAGGAACAGAATCGAAACGCCGCAGTTCTCCACCAAGTTGTCTAAGAACCCGGCTATTGTCTGGAAGAGATGCGGATGCCGATCACGAACCGGTTTCTCATTCATTAGGTTAACGCCAACCAGGCGGCCTGTTGTCGATACGCCCCAGGACCGGAGTTGCTGTCGTCCCCAGTCCGGACTCACCAGCTCCAAAAGCCAGGCCATGTCGGCGGCCACACGGACGCGCTCGGGCGGCACGCCATACTCGATCAGGCGTGCTTCGTCCGGCTCGCTGCGGACAGTCCAGGAACGGACAATCGGAGCGACGCGATCCGCTATGATCCGCCGAGACTCCTCGCGCTGTAGCCGTTCCGTGCCCGACCCGACGAAGACAATTGGTCTCCCCCGGTGGTTGGCCTCCTCAACGAGCGGAACCACCTCGCACAAGGGCCAATCCCCCAGGCAATCCATGATCGGCGTCCCTCCGGCCACCACTACCGCCGACGCGCGGTAATCCGCCCACAGGCGCCTCCAATCGCTGACCGCGGCATGGAAATATTGAAACGAGGGCTCAACGCGGGCGGTATGTCGGGGGTTGTGCGACCCGACCCAAACACGGAACCGCTGCGGAGAGCGGGACAGCAGCCGAGCAAAGCCCTGCAGCGTTGCTTCATCTCCGATGTTCCCCCAGCCGTAAAAGCCAAAGGGGGCAAACAGGTTCATCGTGCGCTCCTCATCCACGCGGGCGCTGATTCACGAAGAGAAATACGCGCTGCGAGGTCCAGGGATCGCGAGCAATACAGCGGAACCCCGCCCGCCGGAAGAGATCGACCAGTTCCTCTTCTCCGTAACTGTTCATGTACCCATAGTAGAACCGATTAAACCTGTCCAGGAGCAGCGGGACGGTCTCTTTCGTGGATGGGACACAAGCATAAGACGCCACGCAAAGGGACACGTGCTGGGCTAACCACTCGACCAGCGACTCGATGTTATGTATATACTCCAGGACACCGCCGAAGACGGCCGTGTCCACGTTCAGGTGGCTGAGACCCGGGAGCGGGCGCCGATTCAGGTCGCAAACGAACATCCCCGGCCCGCGGTCCACAAGGTCTGAAGGGACGTAAGTGCAGGTCGGATCCAAGAGTTTCTCCAGTTGCCGCCGTCCCGCCCCAAACTCAATAACCCGGCTAGTGGGCGGAATGAGCCGAGCGATCTTCTCGGTCCGCGCGTCCCACCAGACTTCATAATTGGAGATGTGGGTCCACCTGTTGTAATCGGTCCGATATAGCAGCCGGTGGGTCAGGTTCCGCACCACCCTCGCCGAGGAGTAAAGCCGACGCCAGATGCGCCGCACGCTGCCACGGAGGACACGGTATCCGAACCCCGCCAGGCGGCGGAGAAAGGGCTTTAGCCTGACCAGCCGGTTCGCCGGCGGCAGGAGTGGGGAAGCAGTTTGATGAGTCATACGGTTGATCCCAACACTTTCTTAGGGCGAGTCCGCGTACTAAGAGTCTCTCCGAAAAGAAGCATTTAATAAATCAGGTGTTTAGCGATTGTTAAAGGCATGATGCAATTCCGAGTGTCCAGTAATACCTCGGGTTCTTGGAAATGGTCTAGTCTCGGGATCGCCTCCCATTCGAGCCTAATATATTGTTATTCAAAGACTTCGCTCTCGGACAGCCTCTAACCTACTGAACCGTACATAAAGACCTAAAGTTTCGCACCACGAAAGAAGCCGTGGATTAGACGCGGTTGGCGCCGCACCCGTTTGACGGCGTCGCGCAGTTCATGCCGCAGATGTGGGATATCAAAGCCGCACACATGGCGCCATTCGATCCCTTTGAGCTGCTGCCAGAGGCCCTCCCCCCAATTCAGCTCCGGGGCGTAGGCTAGCAGGCGTTCCAGGGGGAGGCGTTGCGACGCGCCGTTGGCCAGGAACTCTTTGATGATGTGGCTGCGGTGGATCGGCGCGCCATCCCAGATCATCACTATCTGGCCGGGCACCTCGCGCAGCAGATGCGCGAGAAACGCGACCACGTCGTCAGAGTTGAGGGCGCGGTCCTGGCTATGGAAGTAGAGCTTGCCCTCGGGCGAGATGGCGCTGATCGCGGAGAGATGGTCGCGGGTGCACCACTCCCAGAAGATGGGCGTCTGGCCCACTGGCGCATAGGTCCGGGCGATGCTGGGCACGGGATAAAAGCCGGATTCGTCTATGAAGAAGATACTCTCCCCCTGGTCCTGCACCCCCTTTTGAAGACCGGCCAGGTGTCTTCGCGCCAGCGCGCAATGGCCACCTCGCCGCGCTGACGAGCCAGCCGGGCGAGCTTTTGGGAGCACCACCGGATAGCCTTGAGCAACCGGCCGATATGCACAGGGTGGTATGAGAAGCCGAACTCCAGCTGAAGGATCGCAGCGACTCGGCCCCGCGTCCAGACCTGGCCACGGAAGCCATAGGCCTCGGGACCACGGTGCAAGAGGTCGCGAAGGGGGGCGAGTTGCTCGGCAGCCAATCACCGGGGCGCGCCAGATGGAGGGCGATGGCGGAACGCTTGGGGCTCCCCCTCGCGGGCACGTATCATCCACTGGCATACGTGTCCACTTAAGGCTTTTTCGGTGATTCGAAGCTCCAAAGCCCCATCATGAAACCTAGGTATGACGTGAGAGTTCAAATTCGCAGATACCAGGCTTAAGGGCCAAAATTCGCTGAGCGTGACCGTTTTACGTCGAGTTACGCGACACGCTTCAATCGCGCCGTGGGCCTGTACTGCGGCTGGCGACCATAGAGGCGAGTGCTCACCTGGCGGGCACGGAACCGCCAGGAGGCACGGAGATCATGGTCGTGGCTCTTCGTGCGCGAGCGCAACGCCAGAATGGCCTCTGCCCCTTCCAGGCTCCACCGCTTGCCTTCGCCCTCCATCCGGTGCTTGACGACGGAACCGCACGCCGACTCCACGACGCCTGTCCGCACAGGCAAGCCCGCGGCCAGGTACACGTCGTACGGCATCCAGCGCCGGTGGTTGTGGAAGCACGTGATGACTTTCGCGAGCGTCTCCCGCACCGACTTCCGCAGCCGCCGCTTCGTGAGGATCTGTCGCAGTCCGCCGGTGACATATCCGACCCGACCTCTCAGAATTTCTGCGAGCTTCGCCTGCACCCAGTGTGTGCCGTCCTTGGCTCCTTCCCCGAACCAGGCGTTGGCCGCACTCCAGAGGTCGCCGCCGACGTGCATGATGTCCAGCACAAAGGTCACGCGCTTCCACGGCTTGAAGAGCTTGGTCGCCAGGCTCCACAGGCCGAGGGCGCCGTCGAGCAGGACGATCACGGGTGTGCGGTGCGGTGGATCTCTGCGCTCCGCGTCGGCTGTGATCAGTGCCATCACCGCCTGCTTCGTCCGCACCAGGCTGGCGAGCCGACGGACCTGCTGCGCTCTTGGGGCCTCGTCCGTCACGTCGTCTCGTTGCCGGCGTGCGCGCGCCGCTTCCGGCTCGACCAGGATCTCCGCAAGTGCTTCGGGAGACCGTGGCTTGGGATCGACAGTAGAGCTGACCCCCACCAGCGCTTCCTTCTTCTGCTGCCGCTTCTCGCCTGTGCCCAACGTGGCTTTGCGCTTGGCCGCTTCCTGCGTAATCATGGGGACCCCCGTGCCGTCAAAACTCACCACCAGGAGCGCTCCCTCGGTGTCCTCCGGGGGCAGGGGCCGCTGCGCATAGAAGGCCTCGTCGTCCGCAGGCGCCTCCTGCGCCACCGCCAGCAAGCCGCTCTCGGCGACCTCGCGATCAAAGAGCGGCTCGAACCAGCTCGAACTCTCCTGGAAGGGATGTTCGACCGCAAACACGGTCATCCATTCCTGCAGGAAGTACGAGGAGCACCGCTCGGGGAGGTTGACCTGGGCGTCCAGCGGGACGATCCCCGGTTCCCCGGGCGTGCGGTAGCAGGTCCTGGCCACCGCGAACTTGCCGAAGCGCGAGAAGTAGTCCCGCCCTCGCAGCTTCTGCTCCCGCGGCAGGAGTACACCGTCGGCCCGCCTGACAGCCGGACCAACATCACCCGTCCCACGCTGGGCGAAGTAGAGCTTCATCGCCGCCAACCCGATGGGCATCAGCCGCTTGAAGATGCCTTTCTCCGCTTCGTGCGCCTCGAGCTTGCCGGCATGCTCACTGGCAAACTTCAGAAGAGCCTGCAGCGCCTGCTCTCCTTCCGCTATACTCGTCTCGACATCGAGCGCGTCCATGGGGATCCTCCTGACGTGGGAAAACATCAGAACACCGTGCAGATGTTCCCAGGTTTCTACCACGGACGGAGGATCCCTTGCACCCACAAACCTTCGTCTCGTACCACTTTGGGTCTGAACTCGTTTCCTGTACACTCAAATTCGCTTAAGTGGACAGCTATGCATCCACTGGCCTGCCACCTCGCTGACGCCCAACGCCTCGGCTATCTGGGGCTGCGGCCAGTCTTTCTGCTTGAGGTGCCAGGCTTGGAGCCGTCGAGCTTCTTTCCAGTTCTGCGGTGTGGTCTTCATACATGGCATTGTCCCAGAAGCGTGCTCCTAGGTTAAGATCCTTAGCACCTTTCTCTTGACCTGAGAATAAACGGTCGGCGGCAGCCTACCTGCGAGGCATGCCTGAAGGAAAGCAAAGGCATCGGCCTCCCTGTCTCGGGCCATGCAAGGCGGGTACGTTAGTGGGAATTCTATTTTATGGTTCGGCAAATTATTAAGAGGGTGATTTATGGCCGTCGTGTGCGTTGAGTCTTGTGCGAACCCGATGTTTGTCACGAGATTCACGTTTGGGGTGATGCAGAGGCCGTTCTGACACCAAATTGAGAAGACCCACTGCGAGTCATAGCTGTCATATAACTTTCGGTCACCTGTATGGGCGCGGTCAAAATTCCTTTGCCACCAATTAGCTTCGAATGTGTTGCCCAGGATGTCCAGGAGCCATGACGTTTCCCGTAAGGACGGCCATAGTTTCATTTCAAAGTCGTAATGCTGAAACGCCCGGCGCCACGTCGCATATCCCCACACGTGGCTATAGCGAGAGTAATAGTAACTATACGGCCCTCGCCGACGGCTCAGCTGATAGTTGTTACCGGAGATGTGCATTATCCTCTCGTCATCACGGTATTTCGCCAGAAGTTCTTCACAGAAATGGAAGAATGCCGGATGAGGGAGCGTGTCGTCTTCGAGGAAGATCGCCTCCTCGACCTGCTGGAACGCCCAGATTAATCCCGACGACTCCCGGCGGCCACAGCCCAGATTAACATCGGAATAGTTCCGCAATACCTCACAATTCCAATCCACCTTCTCGACGATCGCCCGGACGGCAGCACATTTCTCTGGGTCGCGTGGGCGGTCAGGTCTAGGGCCATCAGCGACGATTAACAACATTGGGGGCTTGGCTTTGGCAATCTCCGAGAATACCCGTTTGGTTTGCTCTGGGCGGTTGAATACCATGAAAATAATAGGGATTTGCATAAGACTTACATTCCTCACTCATTCATCGAAGAAATGACATGTTTGCACCTCCGGTCCGGGGAGGTTGAAAATCTGGTGATGAATGGACTGCAGGTTTAAGACGAGGCGCTGGACATCATGTGGCGGCGGCAACCGCAGCACATCGATCCCCTTAAAGAGCTGGAAGAGTCGCCACATCGTCGGCTGTTGGGTTGGTTAGGGTTCTCACCCCATCGCACCAATTCGATCCGAACCTTGTGTGCGGCCAGCGCATACACGAGCAGTGCCAACCCCAACACCATCAACAAGGCCATCTGGCGCTCGGGGCGTTTCAAAAACAGGCTGTCGGCAAAGAACAGCGGGGCTTTCACAAACCAAAACTCCCCTCCACCGAAAACGCCCTGTGCCTTGTAGGACGACAACATCGTCTTTACGGGCCGTCGTTCCGTATTCTCCTCGTGGTAGCCACAATGAACTTCCCCTTGCTCTGCAGGGTTGCGGCACCAGCCACGAGCTCTACCATATCCCCGATCACGCGCCAACGGACCTGCTGGGATGCATCGCCCGCGAGTGGGGATCCCCGCTGTCCATCGTGGTGTAAGAAGCTATGGGCTGGTAAACTATGTGGCATGAAACCACCCATGTATATTCGACCGTTGACCTTCGAGGAACGCCAGCAGCTGGAAGACGGGCTGCGCTCTTCGGACGCCTTTATCCTGGGGCGGTGCCAAATCCTGCTCGCCAGTGCGCGCGGAGAACGACCCGCCCGGATTGCCCGGCAGTTCAGCTGCGCCACGCAGAGTGTGCGCCATGCCATCCATGCCTTCCACCGCCGCGGGCTGGCCTCGTTGTCTGCCCAATCCTGGGGTCCCAAGCAGACCCGCGTCGTGCTCGATGCCAAACCGTTGTGGGCCCTGCTGCACGAACGGCCGCGCTCGTTTGGCAAACCCCGCAGCACCTGGACCTTGCGCTTGGCGGCGGAGGTCTGCTGGGAGCGGGGGCTGACCCCGTACCAGGTCAGTATCGAGACGATTCGCCAAGCCCTCAAGCGCTTGGGCGTGAATTGGCGGCAAGCCAAGCGCTGGATCACCAGCCCCGATCCCCAGTATTCCTTCAAAAAAAGCAACATGACGGGCTGATCCGCTTGGCCGCGGCATCCGGATTGGGTGCTGAGTTTTGCGGATGAGACCTGGTGGAGTCGGCTGGCGCAGCCGGCCCTGCATCGCTGGACCGCAAGGGAGCCGCTGCGGCTGGTCGAACAGGTATCGCCCAAGGGAGACCCCGATCCCAAAGCCTTGTGCTGCTATGGGCTGCTGCGCACTGACCGCGCCAACGTCCTGCTGCGCTTTGTCGACGGACGGCCCGTGAGCCATGTAACGATGGGCTTTTTGGCGTGGGTGTGCACGCAACTGGCACGGGAGCGGAAGAAGGTGCTGGCACTGGTCTGGGACAACGCCTCCTGGCATATTAGCCACGCCGTGCGCACCTGGATCTGCGCCCACAATCAGCAGGTCAAGCGGCACGGAGGCGTGCGCCTCTGGCCCTGCCGGTTGCCCATCAAAAGTCCCTGGCTGAATCCGATTGAACCGCACTGGGTGCATGACAAGCGGGCGATCGCGGAACCGGCCCGCCTGCTCACCGCCGCAGAAGTCAGGAGTCGCATCTGTGACTACTTTGGCTATAACCATGTGGCACACCTTGAACAACTTGTCGCTTGAACATTCACTAGCAACCGCATCCGGTTACCCTTTTATTAGCCGTCTTCCTCTCCAAGCGCCCAGTGGTGTTTCACAAGCACACAACGTCCTTGCCAACCCTCAGGATAGTTCCTGCCAGTCCCAAAGTAATCTCCGTCAACAATCGATAACATGGCGGCACCGATTACCCAATCCTCGATGATCTTGTTTGATTCGATGAAAGAATTGAGATAATATTCTCCAGCGCTAAGGGGCAGATCTGGAATGACAAAGTCGAGATAACCAATCCCCTTGAGATTAAGCTGCTGTCGGCTGACTAGTTCTGTAGAAAGCAAGAAATAAACATGCTCATCCTTGTGTACTGAAAGGCTGACACGGCAGTTGAGGAAAACTTTGGGAAGCCTGCACTGATAATGCATTCTGAGGATAAGCTCCTGCCCGGTGACAGGGTTGGGGCAAGGCTTCCCCTTGTTATCCAGCGCCTCGATAGCAGTAATAATAATCCCTCCCGCCCCTGAACGGTCGGTCCGCTCCTCAAGCCCTGTTTTTGAGAGGGTAACAGTCTCGGCCAAGTAGGTATCGATGACTTGCCGGGGTGAGCCGTCGGCACGGACTATCCCCTGGTTAAAAAAGATGGCCCTTGTGCAGAGATGCTGTATCATAGCCATGTTGTGGCTAACAAAGAGGATCGTCCTCCCAGTATGTGAGACCTCCCCCATCTTGCCGAGGCACTTCTTCTGGAACGATGCATCGCCGACCGCCAATACCTCGTCCACTAGCAGGATTTCTGGCTCCAGGTGGGCCGCCACAGCAAACGCCAGCCGCAAATACATGCCGCTGCTGTAGCGCTTGACGGGGGTGTCAACGAACTTCTCCACTTCGGCAAAGGCCACGATCTCGTCGAATTTCTTCGTAATCTCCGCCTTCTTCATACCCAGGATAGCACCGCTCAGGTAGATGTTCTCCCTCCCACTGAGCTCCCGATCAAAACCCGTTCCCACCTCCAGGAGCGAGCCCATTCTGCCATAAATCTCCGCCCGCCCGGCCGTCGGCTTGGTGATGCGGGAGAGGATTTTGAGCAGTGTGCTCTTGCCTGCCCCGTTACGACCGATGATGCCGACCACCTCGCCTTGTGCGATCTCAAAGGAGACACCTTTCAATGCCCAGATCGTATCTGCGCCCGCCTGGGGCTGGCCAGTACGCCGAAGAACCAACTTCAGGCCATCCATGAGTTGGTCACGCAACGTGTCATAACGGCGCTGCACCGCCGCAATCTGATATTGTTTCGAGAGGTTTTCGACCCGAAGCGCTACGTCGCCCATCACACCACATCCGCAAAGGTTTGTTCCATCCGCTGAAAATACAGCATGCCGCCGACCAGCAATGCTACCACCATGACCGCACTTACGGCCATCACCGTAAAATCTGGACTAGCGTGCCCCAGCAAGGCCCACCGAAAGCCTTCGATGGCTCCTACCATAGGATTCAGACTGTAGATAAGCCGCCATTGCTCAGGTACCAAGCTCACCGGGTATGCTACTGGGGAGGCATACATCCAGAATTGAATGAGGAACGGGATCGTGTGCCCTACATCTCGATACTTCACATTGAGGGGGGCGAGCCAGAGGCCCATTGCTATAGCCGTCATGACAGCCAGGATCAGAAAGAGCGGCAGCGCCAGCATGCCCCACGTGGGTGCAATGCTAAACCAGCCCATCAGACCCAGGAAGATCACAAAGGAGAACAAGAAATCCACCATGGGTGCCACTGCGGCTGCCAGGGGGATCATCAATCGGGGAAAGTAGACCTTACTTATGAGATTCGCGTTGCCCACAAGGCTGGTACCGCTACGGCCAACGGCTGCGGCGAAACAAGTCCAGGGTAACAAGGCCGCATAGGCAAACACTGGGTAGGGCATCCCATCCGATGGAATTTGGGCGAAATTGCCAAACACAATGGTGAAGAGCACCATGGTCATTAGCGGCTGAAGGATTGTCCACCCAATGCCGATGGCTGTCTGCTTATAGCGTACTTTCACGTCTCGCCAGACGAGGAAGTAGAGGAGCTCCCGATATTGCCAAATAGCTCCGAGATCCAAGTGTAGGAGAGTCTCGCTCGGCTGAATCACTACATTGGGGGCAGGTATCATAATCTCTGCAGATCGTCCCACGTTATATGTCTCGCTCCCTTCTCATAGTGGCCCGCGGTAAAAGGTTGGTGCTGTCCAGCTGTGGCGATATCCTCATGTGTCTTATAACTTTATGCACGTATGAGGGATCTTTGCTATCACTCTCGGTGACACTGGCCAACGCCCTTCAATAGGCCGCGAGACGTCAGAACTGCGGACACAGTCCCGAAGCTGAAATCCTGCAAAAGACGGACAAGCCTTCCCGCGGTTTTTTTCAAATTGTAGTATTGACGGAATCGCGCAAGCGTATTGGCGTGAATCCGAGGCTGTTCCGCGTCTATCTCCCACGGGTGTAGATACACTACTACGGGTTGACGTTCCTGTGCATTGATGTGCTTGATTCCCCACCGGATAAGTGTGTATGGAAAAAGTCTAAAATAGCCGCCGCCGGCAATGGGAACATTGATACCTGCAAGTCGTACGGTAGAGAGCGGAAACTCGATCAGTCCCCCTCCACCATGCCCGGTAATCTTATGGCAAAACCGCTGGTAGTCTGGGATGCCGTAGCGATCATGATGGATGGGGAAGATACTTGAATCGTAGGTAAACCCCTCTTCCCCGAGAATATCAAGGGCCCAGAGGCTCTCTTTGGTGATGGAATAGCTTGCCGCCCGATACCCATGAATGCGCTCGCCGATGATGTCTTCCAGAAGCCTCATCGAACGCTGGGTCTCCTGCCGGAACTGCGCAGGCGATTGGGTGTAGATGCGCTGATGGGCGTACCCATGCGAAGCCACTTCATGACCGCGGGCGTGAATCGTCCGCACCAGTTGCGAATGGCGCTCGGCAACCCAGCCAAGGACAAAAAATGTGGCTCTAGTCTGGTGTGTCTCCAGGAGGTCAAGAAGACGGAGGGTATTATGCTCAACCCGACTCTCATAGACGTCCCATTCGGCACGTTGGATGACCGATTCAAAACCGGTGACGTGATAGTAATCCTCGACGTCAATCGTCAGGGCATTCAACATGGGACTCCCTTAAGGCACGGTCTACGCATGGTTGTATACACGGCGATAGTAGGATGACCTCGGAGACTGCATACCATTGAAGATGATACCCAGAAGTTTTGGCGTTGCTAAGGACTGGATCCCGGTCGTGACCGCATCCTTTGGCGTCATTCCGGCTCTCACCACCAACAAGATGGCGTCGACCAGCTGTTCAATAATGGGCATATCTGGCAATGCAAGAATTGGTGGAGAATCGATCAAGATCAACTCATAGCGTTCCCGTAGGCGTGTCAAGATGTTAGAAAACTCTTGAGAGCTCAAGAGGGTGACAGAATTCTTGGTACTATGTCCGAACGGCAGCACCGCAAGATTGGAGTGTCCGAAGTTGGTGAAACTCGATGTCAGATCAGCCCGATTGAGAATCACATCCATCAAACTCACGGGCGTGTCTAAGCCTAAATATGTTCGAAAGGTAGGATTCTTAAAATCTCCTTCAATGAGCAGAGTCTGTTTACCGAAGTCCCTAGCAGCTGTCAGGGCCAGGTTCAGAGAGATGCTCGTTTTCCCCTCGCCTTTGATGGCGCTCGAGATGGCGAAGACGGTCTGTGGTTTCCCCGCTGTGGCATGCATGATACGCGTGTACAGGAGACGGTACTGTTCCGCAATGAGTGAATCGGGTTGTTGTTGAGTGATCAACGGTTGATCCGTGCGCTGGACGGAGTCATAGGTAGGGATGGTCGCCAGCACTGGCAGCTGGACCGTATCCTGAAAATCCTCCGGCCTGCGGTAAGAGGGCTTCCAGAACTCTCGAAGGAAGACCAGACCAGCACCAGACCCTAAGCTGAGCAAGCTTCCCACGAGAATGATCTTGAGGCGATCGGGCTTGTAGGGCTTCTCAGGGACCTTAGCGGGGTCAAGGATGCGAAACTGTTCCGCTTTTTGCCGTTTCTCGAGATTTTCTGCGATCCTGGCATTTAGGCGCTTTTGCAGGAGAGCCTGGTAGTTCTGGCTCGACATCTCATAATCTCTGGTGAGGTTGAGCAACTGCTGTTCATTCTCAAAAGTCAACTCGACTCGGTTCTCGTATTCTTTGACCAACGCCGCAGTGCGATTTTGCTTGGCCCGTAATGCGGCGATCTCAGCGTTGATGGCCTGCAATTGGAGGCTAATGGCTTGTCGCTGTGAGATGAACGATGGTGTGAGCAGTGTCGGGCTCGAGGTGGCTGGTGATTTCGCCGCCAGCGCTATCGTCTCGCTACGGACGAGTTGTTCTTCGACTTCGCGGATCTGCTGTTTGAGCAGCCCAATATCGGGATAACTTTCCTTATACTGCGCTTGGAGCCTTCCCAGTTCCTCCTTCAACTGATCGAGCCGTGAGCTCAGCCCGACTGAGCCGATATCTGGCATCGTAGCGGGTTTCAGTCCCGCCATCTGCTTCTCAAGATCAGCCAACTGCGCTTGATAGAGTATTTTCCTGTCTTCCGCACTCTTCAGCCCGTCGTTGAGCGTTTGGAGCTCAACCTGGAGACGATCAAGGGTGCGCAGGTTGGCGGTCATTTGTTCAGGAAGTGCTCCCATGCGTTGTTCCTTGAAATCCTTGAGGGCCTTCTCCTGTTTTTCCAATTCCTTTTTGGCTTCGGCGTGTTCATCGGCGAGAAATTCGGATGTGCCCTCGGCTTGCTGCTCTCGTATGCGCAGATTTTCATCGATGAAGAGGGAGGCCAGGATGTTGGTTACCTTCATCACGATCAGGGGATCGGTTCCGGCGTAGGCGATGGAGAAGGCACTATTGCCTGCCATGACTTTCACTTCGATATCTTGTCGCATGCGTTCGACAAGGACTTCCATAGGGGGAGTGGATTGATCCAATGCTGGGACTAAACGTTTCATGATGTGATTGACACGCTGCCCCAAGGATTTGCGCCAGGATTGCAGAGTACTCTCGGTTACATGGCTGGGGTTAACAATCGGCGACTGGGGCTGGTACAGATTGAACTGAACGATAATCCGTTCAAGATTCGTCCGACTCAGGATTTGTTGACTGATCGTACTGAGCCTCTCCTGGACCGTGGACGTGACCGTGGAATTTACATAAGAGGTCGGAATACGTTGGGGCTCGACTAAGATTAGTGTCGAGGTGCGATAGAGCGGAGGCAACCGATAGCTATAGGCCGCCGCACACGTTGTTCCCAGAACAAAGGTGAGAATAAGCCACCATTTTCTGGCGAGGAGGAGATGGATATAGGTTTGAAGGTCAAATGAACCTTGGGATAGTGTTGTCATTTGCTTTCCCACAATCCTGCCGAACAAGCAGAGATGCCTGCTCGCCGCACTATGGAATGATAATGGTATCTCCTGATTTCAGGAGGATGTTATTCTCCTGATATTTCCCGCTTAGAATATCCTTGTAGCTAATTCGCGCGGCGCGTTGCTGGTGATCACCACTGCCATTGCGCAGGACCAACACCTCGTTGTATGCCGCGAAGGGAGTAAATCCCCCCGCCAAAGCAATGGCCTGGAGAAACATGGTGCCACGCTTGACCGTGTATTGCCCGGGACGCCCGACCTCTCCCACGATAAAAATCACATAGCTATTGGCCTGCTGAACGATGAGAGAAACGTGTGGCGGCTCTTGGTAAAAGTCTGTTAAGCGCTTCGTGATCTCCTCCTGCACCTGGATTGCCGTGAATCCAGCCGCCTGAACGTCGCCGATGAGTGGAAGCGAGATTCTGCCATCAGGGCGCACGGTGACCACCTTGGAGAGATCAGCATTCTTCCAGACGAGGACTTCAAGGACATCTTCCGGGCCGAGCCGATAGTCATCGCCACTTTGAGTATCTGACGAGATGTCGAATGGATGTTGCACGACGACCTTGGCACACGCGCTGAGGAGGCAGAGAAGCAATAGGCAGGTGCAGGCACGAGAGGCTGTCGACAATGTTCTTACCATGGCATAATACCCTTTATGATCCCGCTTATCAACGACCGGACAGTACTTGGTCCCTTGTTCCCATCGCACCGTCAAGACGCGCCAGAAGACGGGTGTAGAGGCTCGGGCGGTATAGCTTCAGATTCACCATTTGATGCTGGCCGTTGCCCCCCCACAAGCGATCGTTCTGCACCGCTGGTCCAAGGCTATACTCGTAGGAGCAACCACTCTCAAAGAGAACTCGCAGGATCGCCAGGTTCAACTCCGGCCAGGGTCGCAGGGCGCGGTATTGGGGATCTTCGCCAGCCGCTAGGACCTGCACTGTGCTATGAAAGTGGAGCTGATACTCGAAGGCAATAACATGGCCGTCGAGTTTGAGCGTCCACAACGAGAGCCAGCCGTTCTTCGCTGCGCGCTGAGTTAACGCCTGGAAAAACTCCCGTTGGCGTGGCCTGGTGGTGCTCACATGGTCGCCTTGCATCTGGAGATTCATGACCGCAAGCGTCTCCTGGAAGAGGGAGCCTTGGAGATCGACGAGGCGATGCTCTTCTAGTCGAAGCTCACCGGCGCGCTGCAGTGTTGTATGTATATGCTGGTAGGTATCGGCGGAAGACTTATTCATCGTCGTACAGAAACGCTCCCAATCCCCATCGATCGCGACATATGGATATGCCGGATGGCTCTCACGACGCCAGGAGAGTCGGCCTGGCAAGATGTGTTCGAACGCCTCCAGGGTTGGAGAGGTGGCCAGCAGTTTTTGCAATCGCGCGATATCCCAATCCGAGCGACCGGTCAAGTAGTCCAGGAACAGTTCAACGACGGGGCGAGATTGTCCTGGGATCACCAGACCGGCTATGGGGCAGTCGGGCCATTCGAGGAAGCTGATATAGCGGATAGGCAGGCCGTACAGGCGTGCCCTCCAGTGCATCAGCGGAATGATGGCAACCGGGGTATCTCCATCCTCGACAACGAGAATCTCCGGATGACGTTGCGGCACTACCCCATGCCAACAGCACCAGAACCAATCGTAGCTGAGAAATGGTGAAGGTTGCCCGGTCTCGTTGGTCAATCGAGACCATATAGGCTCAAGGGCTACGAAGTCTCGGGCATGATCTATGCGGCGGATACGGAGAGTCATGAGCCATGGACCTAACTAGCCTGAGGCATCTTAGCGTGCACCCCGTGCGAAGAGGACAACCTGCACGCTTTTCAACAGAATCAGCAGGTCAAGAAAGATCGACATGTTCTTGATGTAATAGAGGTCGTACTGCAACTTCTCCAGTGCATCCTCTACCGTGCTACCGTACGGATATTTTACTTGGGCCCAGCCGGTAATCCCGGGCTTCACCGCAAACCGGAGGATATAGAACGGAATTTGCTCTTTCAGCTGATTGACAAAGACTGGGCGTTCGGGGCGGGGTCCGATAAAACTCATATCGCCTCTCAACACGTTGAACATCTGTGGCGTTTCGTCGAGACGGATCTTGCGTAACAGACGTCCGACCCGGGTGATGCGGGGGTCGTCTTCGCTGGCCCACACGGGCCCGGTGAGCTGTTCGGCATCGACAGACATCGAGCGAAATTTATAGAGCATAAAGACCTTGCCATCCTTGCCCACCCGCGCCTGACGAAAGAGTACTGGCCCTGGAGAGACCACCTTGATGCTGAGGGCAGCCGCTGCCATGACCGGAGCCGAGAGGATCAAGCCCAGGAGAGAGAGTCCTACATCGAGGGCGCGCCTGATAGTTTCCGTCAAGAGAGTTTTCACTGGCCCATCTGAGAATATCAGCCACCCTGGGCGTAGAGAGTTGATGACGATCTTGTCGGTCAGTTTTTCGGCGAACGACGGCCATTCCTCTACCTGGATACCGCGGAAGCGGCACTCCAGGATGTCATGGACGGGAAGGCCGCCACGCATGTTGGTGAGAGCAACCAATATGATGTCTGGGCGGAGCTGCTCAACTATGCCGAGCAGCTCGTTGACTTTGCCGCAGAGATCATACCCGGGCGGCAGGTGGTCCTGAGCCACAGGATCGTCGTCTAAGAAACCGACGATGCGGAAGGGAATGGTGTCATGATGGCCTTCATAGCCAATGATGACGTCGGCCAGGTCGGTGCCAAGCACCAGCACCCGTTGCTGGAGCACCTGATGGGAGATGAGGACACAGCTCAGGAGTCGGAATGCCATGAGCCCCAGAGTCGATGAGACGGTGAGGCTGATAAAGGCCATGCAGCTGAACTGTAAGGACGGTATGGCATACCCAATTGCGGCAGTCAGTCCGGCCGCGACCACTGCTACAAGTCCCACTCGGAGAACGAGCTCCCGTTTATCGAACTGAAGCTGAAAATGATAGAGGTCGGCGAGATAGAGGAACAGCAAGGCCATGGCGGCAAGCATCGTAACCTTGGGCCATAATGCGCCTACTCCGACCCCATCCACCCACCAGTAAGTCAGCGCTATCGATGCTAGGAACATCGTGAGGTCGCCGGCAAGAATGAGGCAGAAAATATTTGAGATGTAATGGCGAGAGATCCGAATCAAGGCTTAGCTCGACTTCCTAATGATTCTTGTACTTTATCGCCGTGGGGTTGTGAAGATCTTACCAACCGACCGCGGTAGCAAGGGATGATACGAAAAGGAAGCCATATCCTGAAGGTGCCCAAGCCAGAGCAGGGCCTTAGGAGTTGGCGCCAAGGCTTCGCCCCCTTCGATTTCGCGCCCCCTTGCCGGGAGTTCCGTCATCTTCTCTGGATAATCCGTGACAGATGACAATAGATAGAAATATCATCTAAAATAATTTATTAATGTCATCATAGGTCAGAACAGTTAATATTTAAGCAAGCCATATGCCACAAATCGATCCCAATCCTGCTATAACGCCAGAATGCTAGGTTTAGCACAGCTTTGCATGAGGAGGCAGGGTGGAGCGGATGAGGAAGATGGCAGGTGTGCTGTCTCAGAACTGACTCAAGCTCTGTAGTTTTCGCCAAAGCATTCGCATTCCGCTCACAAAATGACACGATGCATGAACCTCAGCAGCTTTTATCGATAAAGCATGGTCGGAACTCATGAAGTGCTTCGATAGCGACTGCTGTCATTTTGTGAGGGAAGCTTTCATTCTCAAAAATAATACAATCTTACCGCGCTATTCTTAGAAATGAGACGCATCTGCGAGTATCTATAGCGCTTTTCGGTCGAACGTATGTCAGAGCTGCCGCAAATTTTGAGGGGTGATAGAGACAGCCCCACTGGGCTACGGATGAGGCTGCCAAGGAGTAGAACTGTTCGCCCAGAGTGAAACCTTCTGTCCCTCTTTTCTCCCCCATTTGGCCTTTCTTGAGCGTGTGCCTGAGCTCGATGCCAACCAGAGTACCTTGGGACGCCTCAAACGACTTGAACTCCGACAGTAGACGGGTGACCTGCTTCATGCTGCGATGGTCTTGCTTGACGAGATTGTTGAGGTACTTCACCTGGCGGATGATGATTGCCGTGCCGTGCGCCTCGTTGTCCCCCCGGATGGCGGCTGAATTGGTCCCGCTCCGGTCGATGGTGATCGTCTCGGGGACGCCATGGCGCTGAAGCGCCTTGATGAGGAAGTGCTGGGCTGTTTGCTGGTCTCAGTGGGAGGTGAGTAGAGAGTCAATGTTGTAGCCATGCTTCTCTACTGTACGGTAGATACCGCTATTGCCCAGGTACGCGGTTGTAGGTCTCATCCAGGCGCCAGCTGAGAGACACCAGCCGCTTGTGGTGGTGGAATGCCTCTTCGAGATGGGGACTATATTTGAGCACCCAGCAATTGACGGTCGAATGGTCGACGGGAACACCACGCTCCTGCATGAGTTCTTAGGTTTGGTAGTAACTCAGGGAGTACGCCACATACCAGCGGACGCACGTGAGGATGGTTTCTTTCTCAAAGTAGGTTCCCTTGAAGTTCTGCACGCTTTCTCCCTTCCTCTTACCCAGCGGTTGTCTCCGAGAGGGAGTATACCCGAAAAAGTGGTGCGCACCCACGAACACATTGAAAAAGTGGAGAAGCCGATCCTACGATTAGGTTGTGCAACCAAAGACCTCTTGGAGGCTGAGCCAATGAGACACTCGCAGCCCTGGGGCCAGCTGTGCCCCCATATCCAGTGTGCTCAGTACAATCTTAGGATCCAAGGCAATGTCAGCATAATCGCTACATATAGGACCCAGAGCGGCAGGCGACGCATGTGTCAATGCCGAACTTGCTTGACCATCGTCGCTGAGACGCGCGACACGGCCATTTTCGATCAGCAGATGGCGGAAGAGTATGTGATGATGACGCTGAAGATGCTGTTGGTCTGGGTGGATTTCGCCGGGATCAGCTTCGTTCTGGGTGTCACAGAAGAGACCGAGTTGACTTGGTGCACCCGCGCAGCGCAGAAAGCTATGGAAGTCAAGGCCCATTGGTTGCGTGCGCTGCCAGCGACCCAGGTGCAGCTCAATGAGCTGTAGAACTTCATCGCCCGCAAGCATGCTCGTGAGATGGACGAGGCCGGCGAAAGCTGGCCCGAAGGCACGGACGGACGAATGCACATGCGGTCTGGCGACTCTCGCCGCTGCCTGCCACGTCGTGACGACGTGTGAGCGAGCCGGTCAGCGGGGGTGCCTCCGCAAGCCCGTCTGTGAGCCACATCCGGTACTGATCTACGGGCAGTTGATCACACAGGAGCCGCCAAGCAAGTTGCTGATGTTGAGCACGGCGTTGATTGACTGACCCAATCTGACGATGCGGCACGCGCTGGCGCCCCTGGTGCGCACGACCGCCAGCGTCTGCAAAGACTGGGAGCCGACGCCGCGTCGTGTGGTCTTCGTCCAGGCATTTTACAACGTTGCCCGGCCACATCGGAGCCTGCGCGTGCCGTGGCCCGAAGGTACGCCTCCTGCGGCAGAGATGATCCAACTCCAATGGGGACATCGTACACCTGCGATGGCCGCTGGGATCACTGTTGTGGTTTACTAGAAATGGACACCTTCATAAGGGTGATAAGATAGGAAAGGGAGGTGTCCGATGATGACAGATAAACGCTATACCTATACGGCGGAATTCAAACGGGAAGCGGTTCGCCTGGTGACCGATCAGGGCGATGCGGTGGCGGAAGCGGCCCGCAATCTGGGACTCAATGCCACGATGCTCGGTCGCTGGAAACGGGAGATCGAGCAGACAAAGAACGGAGCGTTTCCCGGGCGTGGTCGGGTATCACTGGACCATGCGGCATGACACCGGTTGCGGGAAGAAAACAGGCGCTTGCGGATGGCGCGCGATATTTTCAAAAAAGCCCTGGGCTTCTTTGCCAGCGCGTCGAAGTGAGAGATGCCTTTATCGTCCAGCACCAGGAGACCTGGCCGCTTGCCGTGTGGTGTGAGGTGCTGGAGGTCAGTCGCGGCGGAGTTTACGCCTATGCCCAGCGTCAAGTCGCACCACGGATGGATCGTGACGAGGTGGTCCTACTGGCGCGTGTGAAAGCGATTCATGCCGAGACGGGCCACCGTTATGGGAGTCGGCGCATGGCCACGCCACTCCAGGCCGAGGGCGATGCCGTGGGACGGGACAACGCGCGGCGGTTGATGCCACAGGCAGTGGGTGCCGTGCGGCGCCGGAAGCGGGGTCCCGTCACCACCGACAGGCGCCATGGCGATGCGGTCGCACCGAATCTATGGGCGCGGCAGTTTGACGTCGCGCAGCCTAATACGGTGTGGGTGGGAGATATCACCTACGTGTGGACGGCAGAAGGGGGGGAGTCTCTCGTGGTGTTGTTGGACTTGCATTCGCGCAAGGTGGTGGGCTGGGCGATGCAGAGCCGGATGGATGCAGCCTTGGTGCAGGCAGCGGTGGGCATGGCGCTGGGGCGCCGGCGTCCCTCGGCCGGGCTGATCCATCATGCGGATCGGGGGAGTCAATATGCGTGTCATGCCTATCAAACCCTGCTGGCGGAAAATGGCATCTGCTGTAGTATGAGCCGCACGGGCGAGTGCTTAGACAACGCCGTGGCCGAGCGGTTCTTTGGGAGTGTAAATGGGGAGCGTACGGCCCTGCGGCACGATGCCACGCGGCAGGAGGCGCGGAATGATGTGATCGAGTATATCGAAATGTTCTACAACAGCAAGCGGTTGCACTCGTATGTGGGGTATGTCAGTCCCCGTGACTTCGAGAGGTTGGCCGGGGTGGCTTCACTCAGTGTCCGTTTTTACTTGACCATCACACACCGATCAGATCTGGAACTTTCGGGAGCTCCTGACGCTCAAATGCGAGCCATTGGATTCTCAAAGTATCAGTGGGTGAGTACCGAAAGAGCCAGCAAAGATAATTTGCCACAGAACAGGGCTTAGGATCGTCACGCAATATCGCTGGGTGGTGTGAGACTCTGACGAACTCACAACGGCACGAGAAATGGTCAGGAATGAACGCTATATGGTCAAAATGCCAAGCCAGTGCAGGGTATTGGAACCAGGTTCCAAGGCTCCGCCCCCTTCTATTTCACTTCCTCTTTCGGGACGTTCCAGCCATTGCTGGTGCAAAGGCTGCTGTCGTTAGAGCATCACGCCGTCGTACAGGGTCAGTGAGGGCGAAGCTGCCCGGCCGCGTTCCATGTTAGCTTCAAGTTCATGAATGCAATACTTCAGGCAGAATTTAGGCTGCCAAATCTGTCATGAGGCCATCGTTACAAAGCGTGTCGTAATTCGGACCCTCTGTGCCAATATCGATGAGACACCTCCCCTAGGGTAAATGAGTGTAGGGCGGGGAGGGAGCGATGGATGAACCAGGTGCCACAGTCGGTAGAGGAGCTCGGAGCGCAGGAAACGGGAGTGGGCCGTCAACTACATGATGCCGAGGTCGTCGCCATATCCCAGCGGCGTCGTTTGACCGCGGCCTACAAGCGCCGCGTCTTGGCGGAAGCCGAGGCGTGCCCAGCACCAGGGCAGGTGGGGGCCGTGTGACGCCGGGAAGGCCGGTATTCCGCGCCTTTGACCACCTGGCGGCGGCCACGGGAGCACGGGGTCTGAGAGGCGCTGACGCCGAAAAAGCGGGGACGCAAGGGGCGCGGATTGGCGCCGCTGGCCCAGCGGGTGGTGGCCCTCGAACGGGAGAATGCCCGTCGGAGCCATCAGCGCAAACAGGCGGAGACGCGCATCACGGTGCCCCAAAAAGTCTCCGAGCTCTGGGGGATCGCGCTGGAGGCGAACACCTCCGGAGTGGGCCCCTCAGGGCGGCCTGCGCGGCGCGGGGGGTTCCGCGTGCCAGTGATGACCGGCCTCAGCGACGCCGAGAGCGGCCACCGCCACCCGCAGCACACCGGCGACCACCCGTGGCCCTGACGGCCGAGGCATAGCAGGCCGTTCTGGCGATCTTGCCCGCTGAGCGGTGTGTGGATAAGGCCCCTCAAGCGCTCTCGGCCACCCTCCTGGATGACGGGTTCTCTCACGGCTCCACCCGGACGAGGTATCGCCTGTGAGCTCGGGAAGCCG
>Ga0137403_10000261_pt1 | contig 67226 bp, 68 predicted proteins | sample CZOMad2_1_16fung_FD_122057 | JGI IMG/M metagenome (GOLD analysis project Ga0137403, IMG submission 122057) | Vadose zone soil fungal communities from Angelo Coast Range Reserve, California, USA - CZOMad2_1_16fungal (Hybrid Assembly) | ecosystem: Environmental > Terrestrial > Soil > Vadose zone...
TCTTGCTGGGATGCGGCGCATTGAAACTCCTGATAGGACTGGGTAAAGGCCGCCGCACTAGCGTTCTCGGTATAGCCGGTCGTGTACCTGAGCCCTGCGGATAAATAGTGCGGACCTCACCCGCGCCGTCTGCGTGGTGTCAATCAGCCGGTCATCAGCCCTCGCCTTGGGTTGTCGGTACCTCTTCCAGCTCCGTTCCCCTGCTGGTCGACACACCCGGTCTGCGCAGTTCCACCACCATTTTCCCCGCTGTCCTTTACAGCGCTTGTGTTTGTGGCCACGGTGGCACCCGAAAGAGGAGGACCTCTGGGAGCGCGATCACACGTGATCGGTCAATCCAACTGCCATCGCTGGTGTACACGGCCGCCACAACTTGGTGGACCCCCTGCCATTGGTGGGCTCGGGAACCGACAAGGGCTGGCGTAAGCTGGCATGGGGCAATACAAAGTTATGATAGCTCTGGAACAGCACGAGTTGCTGCCGCAAGCCGTCCTCGCCCTTGCACCGTGTGTTGACCCGACGCCCTACGGCGGCCACACGCTGACGGATGGCCAGGTTGAGCCGTTCGACAAAGGCTGTATTGATCTGCCAGCCACACGGCGCAAGCACCTGCTTGACGCGATCCATGGTGCCGAACACCACGCGGTGTGTGACCCGCACGATGCGTTTGCGTCGGTAAGATTTCACCACTTGCGCATAGAGCAGCTCGGACAGGGGCATCCAACGCGGCTTCGGGGCGGGGCCGGTGGCCTGGCGGCGTGGCGGTTGCACCCAGTGCCCATAGTGTGTCAGAAGGGCCGCCAGGTACTCCCGAAACCCATCGGTCAGAAACAGCGGGGCGCAGTCGGGGGCTAACACCTGCGCCACCTGATGGACCACGCGTTGGGCCATGGCCAGAGTGCGATCACCGACCTCGAGCGTGAGGAGCAGCTTGCTCTCGGGGTCCATCGCCACCCAGACCCACTGGGACGATCGTTCCAGGCGCTCGATGGCTTCGGCCGCGCTGACTTCATGGTCCTTGACCGCGCTGAGCAGGGCAAAGAGTTCATCGAGTTGCACCTGCTGGACCCTCACGTCGTGCAGGACGTGTCTGGAGAAGGCCTGCAGCTGCTCCGCCGCTTCGACCAACCACTGCAGCACAGTATTCGGGTCTACCTCAAACACCCGCGCCGTGCCCCGGATACCCAAGCCTTCGGCCAGGCACGCGATGACGCGCACGATGAGCTCGACGGAGGCGTGCTTGCCGTGAAAGATCGTGCCGAGGGTCTCGAGAAAATAGCGCCGACAGACGACGCACAGCAGTTGCCGCCAGGAGCCCCCATTGGGATGGCCGTTGGCGCGGATATTGCCCCAGCCCACCCAGCCACGATAGGCACAGTCTGGGTTGGGGCAGAAATGCGTGGAGGTGTCCACCTGGCGGCGGCGCCCCCGTGTGGGCACGATGCGGGGTGGAGGGGGGCAGGATGCCTCTGGACGGAGGTCGCTGGCATGCGCACAGGCGGCGCAATGAGGCTTTTTGGTGAGGCCCGCAAAGGGTTTGCGCTCACGCTTGCGCTTTGGCCCTGGGGGTATGCGCTCTGGTGTCGGCGGGCACGTGGCGAGGTCGCTTCGCCACGTCCAATGGAGCATGAGGCACAGCCACACAAGAGTGATCAGCACCAACTGGGAGACAAAGAGATCGGTGACCATGGCAAAACCCCTTCATCCAGGTGGAGAAATGAGGGCATTTTACCCCGTTTTCAGACGGTGGGAATTCGCCGCAGGCTAGAGGTACACGACCAGCGAGGGCGGGCTCGTCATCCACGAGCGGGTCATAGCCCGTGGCGACGGTGGCGTCGCTGCCCGCCTCCAGGTATCCCAGGGAGTGCAACATGCGGAGGACGCGCCGGCTGATCGTCTGCACCGCATGCTTTTTTTCATGGCCTCGGCGCTTTATCCGGCTCGTGAACACACAGGGCGGCAGGAGGACGCGCACGCCACGCGCGCCGTCCACCGCACGATCTCTGAACTACCGTAACGACTTGAACGCCGCGCGCAGATCCGACACCAGGAGGTCCGGCTGTTCCCAAGCCGCGAAGTGGCCGCCTTTGTCGTGCTGCTTGTAATAGACGAGCTTGGGATAGGCCTGCTCTGTCCAACTCTGCGGGGCTTGATAGAGCTCGTCCGCAAAGGCGCTCACCGCGGCCGGAATGGGGACGCCTTTCGGTGCAAAGAAGGCGAGCTTGCTTTCCCAGTACAGACGGGCCGAAGGGATCGTCGTGTTCGTCAGCCAGTAGAGCGTGACGTTGTCGAGCACGTCGTCTCGCGTCAGCCCCTCGCGCTGACCGTCAAAGACGCGCGTCATGAGAGCCATGCTGCGGGCGTCGTGGTCGAGCATCCAGGCGGCCATGCCGACCGGCGAATCCCCGATTCCGTAAAGCGTCTGCGGGCGGTTCGACATCTCGATGGCGTAGCCCAGGCCGTGCTTGTAGAAATACGCGAGCTGCTCGTACGCATGCGTTTCGTCGGCTGAGAGGCCTGAGGGCGCCGGTGCACCGGCAAAAGCCGCCTTGTCGATGTCGGGTGGCACAGCGGCCGGCATGTTGGTGTGCATCCCGATCAACTCCGGAGCTCCCAGCAGAGACATCTGCTCCGTGACCGCATTCCCCCAATCACCGCCCTGCGCCACGAAACGTGTGTATCCGAGGCGTGTCATCAGCACGACCCACGCTTTGGCGATGCGAATGGGATCTCAGCCGAGCTCCGTGGGTGCCGCGGAAAATCCGTGGCCCGGCAGCGACGGAATCACGACATCGAACGCGTCCGATGCGCTCCCGCCATGTGCCGTGGGATTCGTCAGCGGATCGATGATCTTCAACTGCTCAATGATCGAGCCAGGCCATCCGTGCGTGACGATCATCGGCAACGCGTTCGGTTGCTTGGAACGCACGTGGATGAAGTGCATGTCGACCCCATCGATGGTGGTGAGGAATTGCGGCAGGGCATTGAGCTTCGCCTCGCACTTGCGCCAGTCGTACTCGGTTCCCCAGTAGCGCGCGAGTTTCTGCACCGTCGCGAGCGGCACGCCCTGCGACTGATCCGTGACGGTCTCCCGCTCGGGCCATCGGGTCGCCGCGATGCGGCGTTTCAGGTCGGCGAGTGCCTCGTCCGGAAAGTGAACGGTGAAGGGGCGGATGGCGTCGGCGCCGCCCTCTGTCTTCTCTTGTGCTTGTGCTGCTGACATGGCGATTGTTCCTCCTATGAGAAGTGCGACGAGTGTCCAGCCGTGCTTCATGGTTTTCTCTCCCTGTCTGATCAGTAGGCTATGCGAGTGCTGCCGGGCATACACGACGTACGACGCACGCTCAGCGCAGCTCTCTCGTCATCCCACCAGAGGCGCAGAGCCCGAGCAATTGGCGGATAGGCAATTCACACGGCCTTTTCACGTCGCCCCGCAGGCCCCGCTGCTAGGGGGGCGTCTTGCCAAGGGGATTCTACAGCATCTTGCAAAGCGGATTCTACACGCGCAACGGGATGGGGTGTGTTCGACACTGCACCTGTACTGAGTATCTGTACACTGCCAGCTGCGGTTGTTGGAAACTCCCGGCCCTGTGCACGTATCAGGCGGATACTATCTTGAAAATTAATCGCTAGATAGTCGGTACCGGTTCGAGGCTGACGCGATAGCCCAGGTGCTCCAGTCGCCGTGTGAGCCGGTTGACGAGATGAGGACGCCGCTGGCGATCGAAATAGTTGGCCCCGAGCTCATGGTAGGGCTCGTGACGGGACAGCATATGGAATGCACTGACGACCATCGAGTGAACCACGGCCACGATGGCGCGTTTCTTGCCTCGACGGGCGGCCAGGCGCTGATAGAGGGCCGCCAGATAGGTCCCTTTGCTGCGAGCCGCCGCATGGGCCATCTGGGTCAGGCCGGTCCGCAAGGCGCGATTGCCCTGACGGGCCTTCCCCGACCGCCGTTTCCCCGCGCTTTCATCATTGCCCGGCGCTACACCGGTCCAGGCGGCCAGGCGCGCCGCCGTGCCGAACCGGCCCATGTCCGTCTTATGGTCAAAAAACTGATCTGGTCCTCTCCTGGAGGAAGTGCATCAAGAATGGCTGTCCTCTGCCTGATGCAGCAGAGACCCGATCCGCGACCAGTACAGCCAGAGACTGATCACCGAGAAAGCGCCAAATGCAATCAGGACTTCAACCCGACCAGAACAGAGCCACCACCCCGTCGACGCCTCCGCCTGCTCCACCCGGCTCACCACATTGAGCACAAAGCCTGCACACAAGACAAACCCTGCCCAATAGTGTGCCCTATCAGCGTGCGTCCGCAGCAGAGCGGTTTCTTCTGCTGCAGGGCGTTCTGGGACAGGGCACACAGACAGGTAGAGAAACCCTGTCGCAATGTAGAGCGCATTAAAGACCAGAAAGATCAGTATGGGCAAGGCCACACGCCCCCACGACCACTCCCAGAGGCCCATGACTTTCCCCAGGGCTAACAGCACGGTGAGCCCACCAAACAACCACACACCTGTCGTCTCGATCGTCTTCTCACCCTGGTGGCTCGGCCGGCGCATGCGACCTCCTACGCAGTCGGCGAGGCATGAGCATCCCTAGAGAGACTCTGCACCGGCGCCGCCTGTCCGCCGCTATGCCGCGTCGGAGTGGTAGTACTTCAGCAGCCCACCGAGCCGTTCGCGGCACCGCATGGGGCCTTGACGCGCTCTGCCTTGGCTGGACAAAGGCGAGAGCAGCACGTTGCCCTTGCCCTGATGATTCCGCTCGGGATGGTAATGCTCGCCATACTCTTTCAGTACGTGCCAGAGAGCACGCTCTCCAAACAGGATCATCCGCGACAGGACTTCCTCCTTGATGGAGCGCACCCAGCGCTCCGCGGAGGCGTTCAGATTCGGCGACTGCGGCGGCAGAGGCACCCGCGTGACCCCAGCATCATCGATGCGCTGTTGAAACGCAGGGCAGAACTTTGTGTCCCGGTCATGAATGAGATACTGGTCGGGGGACAGGAAGCCCCACGCCTCCATGGTCACGTTACGGGCCACCTGCACCATCCACGCTTCATTGGGATGCGGCGTCATCCCGGCAACATGCACTTCCCTGGTGCCGAGCCGGATAAAGAACAGGACGTAATACGTGACCAGTCCCCCCAGGGTCCAGACCTCGGCGGTGAAAAAGTCGGTCGCGACGAGCACGTCCAGATGCGTCCGGATAAACTCCTTCCACGGGGTGGTCGTCTTGCGCTCTGGAGCTGGCGCGATGCCATGGCGCTTGAGAATATTGCCTACCGTCTGGTCGCTGAGGGTGTAGCCCAGATTGGCCAGGGCGCCCACAATGCGGTCATAGCCCCAGGAGCGATTCTCTTGGGCCATGCGGACCACCAACGCCTCCAGCGCTGGGGCGATCTTCGGCCGCCCCAGCGCCTTGCGCTGCTGGGAGCCATCAAACTTCTGGGCCACCAGTTGACGGTGCCAGGCGAGGATCGTGTCGGGTTTGACAACGGTGGCCACTTCCTCCAGGGCCTGCCTGCCCAGCTTCTGGCCGATCGCGGCCAAGGCCGTGCGCTCGCCGTCACTGAGGTGCACGCGGCCCTTGATTTGGTTGCGCAGGATGCGATTCTCCGTCACCAGGTACGCATTGCGCAAGAGGAGTGCTGGGTCGATTGATCCCGTGATGTACGCCAGCAGGTGCTTCCAGTCCATCGCTTTCCCCCAGTTGTTACCGTCCCTCTTGATGCTGAGTATGGATAAGAGCGGGGCGGAAGACAAGTCGAAGCGCGTGCGGTGATAGAGGCGTATCCTCCAATAGAAAGGCGCGTTCGCATATTTTGACCCTACGGGACGTGTAGCGGGCCACAAACGGGAGGCGGTGGGCTCGCCAACGTGGATCACTAAAGCGTTTGGGCCACCTGCACCAAAAGTGCGTCAGATCCGACCTCCTTGACACCAGTGGGGAATTCCGCCGACTCGCGACGGCTCGCCCAGTGCCGTGACACGGTGTATGGCAATGCCTCACGCCGACGTGCCTGTCGCCACTGTGCCAGGGACTGAACGGCGTCCCTGGGCCGTTTCTTCAGGGAGCACCGCCCGACGTCTGCCGGTCAGAACGGAAAGCCGAAGTTCACTCTGACGCCCGTCAGCCTGTCCCCGAAGCCGTAGCTGACGCCGATCCGCGGGTTCTCGACGATCCACAGCGTGGCCGGCTTGGCGGCGCCGACGCTGACCCCGAACGCGAACTGATGGGCGACTTCAAGCGGCAGCCGACCGGGGAGCGAGAACTGGGCCGACGGGAAGACGTAAGAGGGCACAAAGGAAACTCCGACGTCGGGGACCAGGCCCTTGACCCGAACCCCGAGCAGGTGCCGGACTTCCAGACCGTTCTGGAGTGTCCCGTAGCCCTCGCTCCCGTCCCCCGCCCCGGCCAGCTTGGTGCCGACGCTCAGGAGGAAGTCCCGCACCGGGACCTCGAAGAGGTTGCTGATCCCCGCCGCGTACAGGGAGATCAACCCCTCGTCGACGTGCAACTGCCCCCCTGGCTGGCCCTCGATGGCTGCAGATGCGTGGAACGTCCAGCCGAGGCCCGCCGCCACATAGGGTTTGACCGTCCACCCCCGCCGCAGGGGAATCTGGAGCTCCGCCTGGGGCAGCACAAACACCAAGTCCTCCGACGCGGTGATCTGGGGTCCGAACACACGGGTCTCGAAGGAGAAGTGACCGTAGCCCAGGTAACCGGTGAGCACCAGGCGCCACGCCTCCTCCTCCGGTCCCAATGCAAAGGTATGGGGCACCGGGACCCGGAAGACATTGACCGACAGGCCGCCGACGTCGTAGGACCCGAACCCGAACTGCACCGCGTAGGGGAGGTTGACTTGGACCTCGAGCTGGTGGCTGTCCGCCTGGGCCGCCGCGTCCTGGACCGGTCCAGTTAGGGCGCCGAGCCAGACGAGGCCAAGGCCAAGCCATCCCCCGCGCGCCAGCCACCATCCCTGTGAGGTGCACCGCCACCACGCCGACGCGGCTGCGGCACCGAATCAGCGCCACAGGGACGTGCGCCCGCATTTCTCGACGAGCGTCATCTGCGCCATCCTCGACGGCTCTCATGGATTCCGAGACCGCCGAACGCTTGAGTCGATGGCCATGTTGCCACATCACCCTCCCAATGGCCCTGTGCGAGAGCTGGATCGCATCTCGTTAGGTCAAAAAACTTTTCCAGCCCAAACTTCCACTTCACAGACGTAGCTTCACCACCGCTTCCGCGGGCGTGATGATCTCGGGCTTCTTTCTGCCCTTGGGAGGCGGGAAATCAGCAGTATTGTCGGTCACAATGTAATCGGCATGGCCAGCGATGGCACAGTGATAGAAGGGATCGTCTTGGGGGTCCGGTGAAAACCTTCCGAAATTTCGTACCTCCACCGCGGTGCCCACTTGTCTGAGCAGGTTGATAAATCGACCCGATGCATGAGCTGGAACCTTAAGCCGCCCCAGAATAGCGCGATATTCATCGAGAATCAGCTGGTTGTACAGCCAGTCGAACACCTCGTCATCTTCGATCCAGCCACGTATCAACCGTAGCTCAGCAGTGGTTGGTTCAGGCGCTGTCTGGCGAAACGCACGTGCCCCGCGGATGACGGCCATGGTGTCGATCACCAACCGCAAGTGACGACGACGCGCCATTAGTGGCTGGCGACCTCCTGGCGTCGCGAACGGCGCATAGCACGATAGGTCTCTATTTCTTGTGTGATCTGCTTATCGCTGACATCTTGCAAATGTGCGGAGACATCTGTCAACGCTTGGCGCATCTGCTTGGACCACCCAGCTGGACGACCTCGCTTTTTCTCCTGGTAATTCTGAAGAACGCCCTTGACGCGCTGCTGGGTGGACTCGACGATCATGCCAAGTGGGAGACGAATCGGTTCAAGGTCAATGCCCTCGTCGTTGGTCGTGACCGCTGGTAGAATCACCAACACCTTGGTTTGCTTCGTGAATCGCGGCGGCCAGGCGCTGGCAAGCATCGTCGCGGCCCGTTGTCGCTCAAGGCCATAGGCTTGCACGAGAATATCGAGCACCTTGAGTTGCACGACGTTTTCAAAACTATACAGACGCACACGACCACGGCCCTGCCCTGCCACCATAGGCCGCACGTACCCGGCATCAACGTCGTTCTGGAGCTGCTTGGGATTGATGTTCAGAATCGTCGCCACTTGGCCTGTTTTGAGTCTCATCCTCGTCATGTTCGCCCTCCAATTAGAACTCTTGATTAGTTCCAATTGTACGACGAATTTGAGATCATTGCAAGAGGTGTTGGATCAAAGCCTGTATGCCATGGGGTCAAAAGCATCCTGCGGCCTCTCGGTCGTAGTACTTGAGCAGCCCACCAAGCCGCTCGTGACAGTGTATCGGACCCTCATGTCCCTGGTCTGGACGGGCAGACGGAAACAGGATGACATTGCCCTTGCCCTAGTGTGGGCGCTCTTCGTGAAAATGGACCGCATATTCCTTGACGACATACCGCAGGGAGCGCTCACCAAACAGAATGAACCGTGACAGGGCTTCCTCTTTGACCGATCGCACCCATCTTTCCGCGATGGCATTTAAATTCGGGGATCGAGGAGGTAAAGGTAAGCGCTTCACGCCAGCCTCATCAATAATGCGCTGAAAGGCAGGGCAGAATTTCCCGTCACGGTCGTGGATGAGGTACTGTCCGGGAGAGAGGAAGCCCCATGCTTCCATCGTCACGTTGCGCGCGATCTGCATCATCCAGGCTTCATGGGGATGCGGAGTTATGCCTGCAATGTGGACTCGCCGACTCTCCAAGTGGATGAAAAACAAGATGTAATACGTCACCAGCCCGCCCAGCGTCCACACTTCTGTGGTGAAGAAGTCCATCGCGACTAACATGTGCATGTGCGTGCGAATGAACGCCTGCCAAGTGGTCGTCTGTTTGCGCTCGGGGGCTGGCTGGAGACCATGGCGCTTGAGAATATTCCCCACGGTTTGATCGCTAATGGTATAGCCCAGATGCGCCAAGGCCCCCGCAATCCGATCGTAGCCCCACGAGCGATTTTCCTGGGCCATGCGCACCACCAAATCCTCGATCTCCTCGTCGACTCGGGGGCGGCCTAGTGCCTTTCGTTGCTTGGAGCCGTCGAACTTCTGCGCCACGAGCTGACGGTGCCAGCCAAGGATAGTGTCCGGTTTGACGAGACTGGCCACCTCTTCCAGGGCCTTTTTGCTCAGCTGTTTGCCGATCTCGGCCAGGCTCCTTCGCTCCGCGTCAGTCAGTTGGACACGACCGTTAATCTGCTGGCGCAGGATCCGGTTTTCTGTCACGAGGTATTCGTTGCGCAGCAGCAGTTCCTCATCCACCGATCCGCTAATATAGGCAAGCAGTTGCTTCCAGTCCATTGCCCCTCCCCTTCCAACTCTTCTTTCTACAGGGATGTTGAGTATCGGGGATTGTGGGGCTGAAGACAAGTGGAAGAGGGCGTGATGGCTGGTACGTAACTTCTGGTAAACAGAGGTATTTGAATATTTTGACTATACGGGATCTGCCGTGATTCGCCCTTCGCGGACGCAGGCCTTTACCGGATGGTCAAAGAGCTCTTGCCGATCCCTGGCAAAGTTGTGGTTGCAGAGGGGCACATCGTGAAGCTGCGGCTGAAGGCGTCTCATCCCCTCGCAAAACCAATGCTGGTGTGCCTTGCAAGGCTATTTGATCGGTTTGGGACCCCCGGAATTTTGCGCAAAAGTTAGGTGTGAAGTCTGCGCGGTCTGGAGAGTCAGGAGACCGAGTACTGTGACGGCTGCAATATAGTGTGCCGGACTGAGTGGGTTGAGATGGGCAAGCCAGGAGACGAGGAGCGGAGTCATCCCGCCGAACACCGCGTAAGAGATGTTGTACGAGAAGGAAACGCCAGTGAACCGGACCGCAGGCGGAAATGCGTGGACCATAAGAATAGGAGTCAGTACCGCACCGCCGGCTCCGATGCCAGCAAGCACGTAAAACGGCAAGAGGGTGGATGGCAGTGGCCCGGCCCCAATATAGAGACCGTAAGTCGCAGTGATCAGCAACAGCAGCACCGGGATGGAGACGCGGCGGATACCGAACCGGTCCGTGGCAGCACCCATCGCCACGGTTGAGAGGCACAGCGCTGCTGTGCCGGCAAGGTTGGCCAGCTGCGCATCATTCGGCGCCGGTCGGAACAAGTTCTCCAGTAGGGAGGGCGTCATCAGGATCACGACCACGATAGCGGCCGTGAGCATCCACGTGCTGACCACCGAGGCAACAATCGCGCGCCTGTGGCTGCGCAAGACCATACGCAGGGGTAACTCCCGGGAGACCGCCGCGCGCCTCCGCATTTCCTCAAAGACCGGAGTTTCCTCGAGCCAGCGCCGGGTCGTGTACCTTGATCCTACGGATAAATGCGACAGACCTCTCCCGAGCCGTCTGCCGGGGGTAAACCGGACGGTCATCGTCTCTCAGATCAGGGTTGCAGAACCTGGTTCAGCCCGATTCACCTCCCCGTGGACACACTTGCCCCACACCGTCTCACGATCCTTCTCTCGCCAACTCCTTATCACCCTTGGGGCTGTGGCCACGGCGGCACGCGATAGCGCAACACGTCTCGCAGCGTCCACACCCGATCCGTCAGCCCGGCGGCCATCGCCGGTGTGCAGGGTCGCCACTTCCGGGCGGAACCCGTGCCGTTGGTTGGCTCAAGCGCGGCGAGAGGCACGCGGAGCGAGGCATGCGGCAAGCAGAAATTATGATAGGTGTGGAACAGTGCCAACTGTTGGCGCAATCCCGCCTCATGCTTACACACCGTGTTGACCCGACGGCCGATAGCGGCCACGTGTTGACGCAGGTCCAAATTGAGGCGTTCGACGAAGGCGGTATTCATCTGCCAGCCCCGTGGGGCTAGCACCTGCTTGACGGCCTCCAGCGTGCCGAACACCACCCGGGGCGTGACGCGGACGATGCGCCGGCGTCGGTAGGACTTGACCACTTGCGCATAGAGCAGCCGGGGCCGGGGCATCCAGCGCGGCTTGGGTGCGGGACCAAGGTCCCGCTTGCGCTCAGGTTGTACCCACTGGCCATAGTGCGTCAGGAGCGCGGTCATATAGTCCTTGAAGCCATCGGTTAAAAACAGCGGGGCACAATCCGAGGCGAACACCTGCGCGACGTGATGCACCACTAGCTGAGCCATGGCCAGCGTGCGCTCGCCCACGTCAATCGTCAGGATCAGTTTGCTTTCAGGGTCCATGGCCACCCAAACCCAATGGGGTGAGCGTGACAGGCACGTGATCGCGCGAGCTTCTGTGACCTCACCGTCTCTGACGGCACTGAGCAAGGCAAAGAGCTCATCGAGTTGCACGTGATCGACATGAACATCGTGCAGAAAGTGGCGTGAAAACGCCTGAAGGTGCTCTGTGGCCTCCACCAGCCAACCGAGTACGGTGTTGGCGTCGGCCTCAAAGACGCGGGCGACGGCCCGAATGCCCAAGCCTTCGGCCAACGCCGCCAGGGCCCACACCAGCTTTTGGGGCTCGATGTGCTTACCGTGAAACGGCGTGCCATGGGTTTCCTGGAAATACCCATGGCATGAGACACACTGCAACTGCCGCCAGGGTTTGCCGCCGGGATGACCGTTCGACCGGATGTTGCCGCGTCCCGGCCAGCCGCAGTACACACAGGCACCATCCGGACAGAAGTGACGCTCCGTGTCGATCGTGCGGCGCCGTCCATGTGCGAACATCAATACAGGCGGCGGTGATAAAGGAGCTGGTTGTTGGAGCTCAGCGGCCTGCTCACAGCTGTCGCAGAGGGGCTTGTGGGTGAGACCGGCAAAGGGTTGAGGGGCTTTGGCGCGCGTTCTCACGGGCTTCACGGACGGGAATGTCGTCTGGACCGGTGCTGATCGTCCCTTGAGCCATGCCCACCACACGAGCGTGCCGAGCCAAAGGCAGGCGAGTATCAACAGCACATGGCAAAGCGGGTCGTGTCCCATGTCGTCTCCCTCCGGTGGTGATGGAAGGGAGATATACCACTCGATGATGCGCTTCGGCAATTATCCGTGGCTCATATTGGATTCCAGGGTCGTGGACGCGAGGATGGTATACACTGACGACATCCCATTCCACGATCCCTGACAGGAGTCCAACCGTGCAGGTCAATATCAAGCATCTGATCGATGATAGTCAATGTTATCAGACTGTCCGTGAGCTGCGCTGGCCGGACGGCGTCGCGTGCCCAGCTTGTCAGTCTGCCCAGGTCATCAAGCGCGGCTTTGATGACACGGAACCTGCCCGTCAGCGCTATGAATGTACCGACTGTCACACACGCTTTGATGATCTAAGGAAGTGTAAATGAAGAAGTCACTGGTTTTCATCTCTGGGCTTGATCACGTAGTGCCAATCATTGCCGTGGAAATCGGCTGGAGACAGGTTGACTTGGGCTCGTTCCTCATCTGACACCTTTTGACCGGTCTCGTATGGGGTGGGGTCCAGGGCGGCCTCGACGCGTCGCCCCGCGGCCGTCGTCGTATTCGCAATGAGATTGACGATCACCTCCTGGCTCACCAGCGGACGCCCACGCCAGTTGTCGGTGCTATGGCAAAAGAGGCGATGTGCAATCTTGTTCCATTTGCTGGTCCCCGGTGGCACATGACCCACGCTCACGGCCAAGCCCGCAGCGTCACGAAACCTTTGGAGTGCTACTTGCCACAGCCGGGAGCGACTGCCGTGGCTGCCACCGCCATCGGCGGTCATCAGGACGTGCTGCGCCTGGGGGTACATCTGGTGCCCCCTCCGCTGCCACCACTGCTGCACGGTCGCCACCGCACATGCTGCCGTATCATGCTCAACGCCGCCGCCGACCCAGCCACAGTGGTGCGTCATGTCATAGACGCCGTAGGGAATCGCGTTGCCCAAGTGCTTGTCCAAAAGTCATGCACCCGCACCCGCTCAGGAACCCCTTGGGGTTGATACTCGCGCCCATCATTGGCAAAATCGCCGACCAGTTCTTTCTTTTTCGTGTCGACGGAGATGACCGGCTGCCCGCGCTGTTGAACGTCTTTGACCTGGGCATTGATATATTCAAACTGCGCGTTCCGGTCCGGATGCGACGCGCCTTCGCGGGTTTTACGGGTGCCTTGCAAACTGTAGTTGAGGACCTTCAGCAGTTGCCCAACTTTGCTGTGGCTCACGTGATGGCCCTGCTGGCCCAGCTCCTTGGCCAAACGGCGTATACTCTTACAGGTCCAGCGTAGGGGGGACATCGGATCACCGCGCGTCGTCAGCTCCACCAGCGCATCCAAGGCCTTGAGCAGCGTCTGATCCTGCGTGGTGAGGGGCTTGCGGCCCGCCCCTTGGCGGCGAAGACGCCGGGGAGCGTCGAGAACCTGAGACGGGCTCGTCAACTCCTGTTTCCCCAGCCGCACTGTGCGGGCTGCGAGGCCCGTCGCACGCGCCACCGTAGCGCCTCCACCATGCCCGAGACTGAGCGCCTCAGTAGCGGCCCACAGACGGCGTGCGCGTGCGTCCAGCTCAGACTTGAGGGCCTCATACTTGGCATGGATCGCTTGTTCCTGCGGGCTTGACATCATGTGGGACGTATCATCCCATGACCACTCCTTGACAACCAATCCGATGAGTTATTGATTTACGACGACTAACCGACATCATTTTTGCAGGACATCATCAACCTGTGAAAGTGTGGATACTGTGTCTGTATTTTATGGGGTTGAATCTGTCCAACGACCAAATTGCCCACGAACTGGACGTGGATCGTAGTGATGTGCACCAGATGACGACGCAATTGCGTCAGGGGATCGTAAAAAAAAGCCCACGGTGATACTGTCAAACGAAGTGGAGTGCGACGAAGCCTATGTGATTGCCGGCCATAAAGGCCAGCCGGAGGTAGTGCAGACCAAGGGGCGAACAGGACGTCGACGCCGACTCCAAGGCAAAGGTGGCCGGGGCACATTGGAGAAGGAAAGGCCACCCGTCTTTGGGATGATGCAGCGCGGTGGGCAAGTGGTGATCAATCTGCTGGCAAATGTAAAGCAAAAGACCATCGAGCCCTTCGTCAAAGACACTATCGTTCCGGGTACACGTGTGTATACGGATGAGTATAGCATTTATGCCCGCCTGCCTGCCTGGGGATACGACCATAAGAGTGTCAACCACGGACGGGGCGAGTACGCTCGGGATGAAGATGGCGATGGCTTTTGTGAAGTCCATGTGAATACGATGGAAGGGTTCTGGTCGCTCTTGCGGAGTTGGCTGCGCCCACATCGGGGCATTTCCCAAGAGAAACTTCCCCTGTACCTCGGTTTCTTTGAGTTTGTGCACAACGTCAGAAAGCGAGGCAAAGCATTGCTTCCTGCGCTCATTGAGCTATTGGTCACATAAGACCCCGGAATCCAACATGAGCCTCGATGGAATGTGCGAAATGCGATGGAATGTGTAAATTTCTGTACGTGCAGGGCAAGAAACCCATCACAGGCCAGGCGTCTGGTGGCCGCGTATGACCGTGCGAAGTGGGCACTCGAGAGACCGCCCGGCGCTGCGGAGCACGAAGCCACTGACGAGGACAACGACACGCCAGACGAGACCTCAGGAGAGAAGTGAACCATTGGGGGTGTGGCAATGCCGAGTGAGAAGACCACAGCAACCCTCGCCTTTATCGAAGCCTGCCACAGCATTCTGCGGGAGATACAAGCCAGCATCGGTGCGCGCGATGGCCTATCAGCTCTTCGTCCGGCATCTCCTGCCATCGATGGAGAACGCGTGCACGAACAAGGTCGGTTCCCAATTGGTCTACGCCCGAGAGCACGGCATCGTGTCATGGGAATGGATCGTCGACGAAGCCCGCGAGGGAGAGCCTGAAGCGGTGGGTCAGCACTTAGTGCGGCAGGCCCCGGGGAAAGTCACCGGGCGCATGCGAGGGCGTTGGTTCGGGCTCGTCGCCTGCGTGCTCCTCACCGGCTGTGGCCTGGCTTTTCCTCGCCTGAGCAAGGATTCGCAAAAGCCCACGGTGAATTTTGTCACGCCAGCCGCCTGGGGCTGTACGCGTCAAACACAGACGCTCCCGACCCCCAAGGGCATCCTGGAATCCTGTACCGTGTGCCAGAACATCGCGCGCACGGTGCAGGGCGTGACAATCAACAAGGAGGCCCACACGGTTCTTCCCCAGGGCCGTGTGGCGATGTGTGAGTCCAGCGCCTTCGTGACCGCAGAATGAGCACACGGTGTTCGAACCCCGAGTCGGGAGATGCCTTCTCGGTAACTCCCCCAGCGGCAGGGCATGCCCGACCGGCTCATGATGAACGAGAGTACTAAAATCCAGGGGTTATGCTGCCGCGCTCCGGGTTGGGGAAGGGAACGAGATGGCAGAGCCCCTTCGAGTCGGCCTGTACGCGCGCGTCTCGACACCCGACCAGCAGACCCTCCCGCTGCAGGGAGAGGCCATGCGGACCTATGCGGCCCGCGGCGGATTCTTGCAACCGGATGAGGGGCTCTATGACTGAAGCGCATTACTCGGGGTAACAGAAGGGACGGTACAATGAGATGCAATGAGGATCGTAACCTCTGGAAAACATCGATCTTCGAGAGTGACACACACCGGTTGATTTCCGATGGGGTAAGACACGCGTCGGAGATTAGGATCGTTAAGAATCAATACATTAGGAATGCCAGGATCGCTTGTTGCATCCTATTTTACGTTCCCTCCCGCTGGCCCTTGTCGGGAAAGTCTCTCCCTGACACTGGGGCTTACCGTAGGTTTTGGTAGCGTTGCCGCCTGGAACTCTTGTAGGTCACCAGTTGCGGTCCACCAATAAACGGCCGTATCCGTTTATGGACATGACAGACAAGAGGTTCGGTCTACCTCTGCCACGGTGATGGCAGGAGGGTCTCCCACCTGGTGATCCGGCTCCGCCATGCTCCGTTCGTCAGAGGGCTGTGCCCCCCCAGCAGGCTTTTGCGTGGCCCTCGCGATGGCGTCGTCGCTACGCGACGCGCCATGACGGGTGTGGCGGGGCTCACCGCTCCATGCCGGTCGCGCCGGCCGGCACGTCGTAGAAGGCGAGCGTCATCGCGACGCTGGCGTAGAAGCCCATCAGGGTGATCACGTCCGTGATGCCGACGTGGCCGAGGGCTTCGACCGCACGGTCATAGAGCCCCTTCGACACCCAGCGCGCATTGGCGAGGCACGTCGCCATCTCGTAGACGACCTGCTCGCGCTTGTCGGAGAACGAGGTCGGCAGGCCCGAGAGGATCGCTTCGACCGTGTTGGGCGGCAGCCCGGCCGCCTTGGCGGCCCGTTCGTGCGCGTTGGTCGGGTAGGCCGCATGAAACTTGCTGGTGATGATGCAGACAGCGATCTCGCGCTCGCGCTCGCTGAGCGAATAGCCGGTGCGGAAATGCGCCCCGAGCGGCCCCATCACCTTCGCCAGCTTGGGGTTGTGCACATAGATCTTGTTCGGGCCGGGCAACCGACCGCGCGCCTCAATCAGCGAGCGATAGCCTTCCTGCTGCTCGGGCGTCATCTGCTCATAGGGAATCTCGGCATAGCGTCCAAACGTGGGTGTCTCGGCCATGGGTGGTCTCCTCGGCTGACGGTCCTCCCGTGCAGAGTATAGGCAAGGCCGTGCGACCAGGCAAGGCGGGTCACAGGGCATGGGCGGATGCGATGCCTGCATGACGCGGTTGAGTGCATCGCGATGCACTCCTCGGTTGCCACGGGGGTAGACGCACCCGGACATGGTGCAGGGCACACCAGGGACCAGCAGGGGCATGCGCGCAGAACGTTGCGGTGTTGCCAACAACCCGCAACCCGGCCCTCCAGGAGCACACGCCGGAAAATTTACGGTAGAACACGCCATTTTTTGACACCCATCCAGCGGCTCCTGGAGAAGAAAAACCTGCACTGACCTACACCTACGGGGTTGTGTAGCAACGGAACGAAAAACTGCGACGTTGACTCTATTGTACGTACTGCTCTTGTCTTCAACAAGACACAATAGGTTCCATCAGCCCGAGATCGTTGCATGCGGAAAGGGATGCATCATGATTCAACCTGTGGATTTACACCGCGATCTCGCCAGACTCCCGCTGCTCAAAGAGCATTATGGTCACCCGACCGATGCCGAGTCGCTGAAATCGTTTGCCACCCTCGCAGCCTATCGTGACGGGGGCATTTACGCCACGCATTTTAGTGGGAGTAGTGGATGGGAGCGCCATCCGCACGGGAATGAGGTCGTGCAGATTCTTGAAGGGGCAACCCGCTTTGACATTATCGTCGATGCGGTCATGCAGTCCCTGGAGCTGTCGGCAGGCATGCTGGTGGTCGTGTCCCAGGGCTGTTGGCATCGCTTCACATCCGAGACCGGTGTGAAAGTGCTGACCGTCACGCCAAAACCCACGCAGCATACCCATGTTGATGATCCAAGGACAGCGGTCGTTGAGGACTAGCATCCGTGCACAGGCATGGTCTTGAGGCCGCAGAGGAAGGAGCGAGACGATGCCGCGATTGCCGATGCCGTCCGATACGGAGGCGTTTGCCGAGAAGACGCGTGCCGCCGTGCGCCACATCCTCCCGCATGGTGGGCACGGTGGCGCCGTCGAACGGCGCCACACCGCCTGTCTTAGTGGGCGGCTGTCACGGGGTGATGCGCCCGGAGGAAGTCACGCACGTGGCGCACCGCTTGCTGAATGTGGTCCTTGGAGTCCTTCCACGGGTAGAGGCTCACTTCAGCCTTGGGCGCCAGACGCACGGTCTCTATGGCGACGGCGTAGGGGTGCGCCGGGACGTCGTCCGGCAGGACCAATATGGGCGTCTGGCAGGAGCGCACGAAATCGCGCGTCACGGTGAAGACGAAGTCGGCGTTCGTGCGGTACATCTTGTTGAGGAAGGCGTCGACCATGTCCATGGTCATCTCGGGCCGGCGGGCGCAGAGCGCCGGTCCCCAGCCTTTAATGTTGTTTTGGTAGAAGAGGTCGGGCATCTCTGGGCGGAAGCCGCTGGGCTGCGCCAGCACAGCCGCGACGAGACGCTCGGGCGCTCGCCGCAACAGGTTCCAGATGAAGGGGCCGCCGATGCAGAAGCCCAGCACCATGAACTCCGAGATGCCCAAGTGATCCATGAGCCCGAGGTGGTCGTCGGTGTAGGCATCCCAAGGGCGGTCGATTGCGAGCGGGCCGGAGGACTCGCCGCCATTAGCGTTGCGCAAATCCGCCGCGATCACGCGGTACTCGCCCTTGAACTCCTCCATCGGGTTGAATGGGTGGTTCGCGAGGCCCGCGACCGTGGAGTTCAGCCCGCCGCCGGGGATGACCAGCAGCGGGAAGCCGGAGCCGACCTCCTCGTAGTGGATGCGAACGTTTCTTCTTTCATAAAACGGCATGGCAATCTCTCCTTACAGGGGTGTGCACGAAAGCCGATGTTCGAAGGCGATGTCTCAGCGCGAGCATACCATCACTGAACGCAAATTGTCCATGGTACGAGCTTCCTGGGTTCCCCAAGGTAAGCGGGAGCGAAGTGGACGCTGTAGGCAGTCAGGCGCAAGGAAATTGTTATGTAGTTTTTTCTTGCGCTGATTTATCTACTTCACTACGGAGGTCTCTGTAGAGTTGCTCCACGAATTCCACGTATGAATGTGAGTAATAGTTAATGTTTTTCAGGTTCAAATAGAACTGTTCATATGCCAAAAATTCATCTTTTCGAAATGTTTTAGGTGCCTGTAGCAATTGCTGTTTCAAGTTGAAGAAAACCTCTGCGGGTCTTTTGATGACATTGCCTCTGAACGTCTTGATAGAGTCGCCTCCGGCGTACACTCGTAATTCCAGCATGCCATCCGGGTGAGGCGTCTCAAAAAGGTACTCATTGCTAGCTCTGGCGCTCAGGTTTCTATACATCAAGAGACAAAGACCATGAAAACTGCTGACAAAAGCCGATAGGTTTTCTTCGCTCATGTCCACCGTCAGCTTGGCAACCTTGGGAAAGTCTAGGTCATACTTGTCGTTCTTCGTCCGCTTTTCGCTATAACGCCTGCGGTCACAAAGGACGGCTGTCAATTTTGTGGGACTTCCTCTGAAGGAGAAGAATCTTGGTATTAACTCGCCTGAATAGATTGTGAGAGAGTGTTATGCATTGTCGGTGACACCGAAGAAGAATGGGATCTCAAGGTTTTTGAGGTAACTGACTTTGCCAGTAATGTCTATGCGGTTTTTCTTAGAGGCAACGTCATTGTGGCTTTTTATCTGGATGGCAAAGGCAGTTCTGGGGAGAAGCGCTCCATCCTTTGTTTTCTGAAAAAGAGTGCAGTAGAAATCGGTACCCAGATCATCCGAGACAGAAACGGGACGAGCGATAAATGCGACTCGGGAAAGGAGGTATTGTGCAAGATTCTCGTTCTCCCATCCTTTCCTGAATCGATAGAGTTGATCCATGCGAATTTATCCTTTGATCAATCGGGAAGCTGCTCTACGGCCTGCGTCTCGGCGCAAAAAGCTTAGGGCCATACCCCAAGATTCAGAGGTTCCCCTGCAGTCCCCGGTGAGAGCAAATCGGCGATGTCCTGCAAGAGCGCTTGCATCTTTTCCTGGTCAATTTCAGCCATTGCGGAATGAATCCGCGACAATCGGAATCCCGATTTGTACAACGTTGCGGCGCGTTCTCTCAGTTCTCGCGCTGCGTCATCGCGCATTTCTTGTTCGGGTGCGTTTTCGGTGTTGAGCCTCTTTGCTAGTTCCGCCTTTAGCCGTTCAGCGGGCGCCGGGTCATCTTGCCATAGGGCGAGGGTGGCCAGGGCGGACAGTGACCGCTCGAGAATGGACCAACCTACGGCATGACGCCCCGCCTTGAATGGTTCTGTCGCAAAGTTGCTTTTTCGAGAGTGTTGGCATCTGTAAGCCATTGAATTCCTGACACCCGATTTTTGGATTTTGCCCCAACATCCAACTTTGCGACAGAACCCTGACGCTGACCATCATCCGGGAAGGCCGCCGTCGGCGCCGTCATCTCACGCCTCGTTCTCGCGTACACCAACGTATTCTCGCGCTCCTGGACTGCTCGGTGGACATCTACACGCGGCTTTCTGCCGATTCTCGCAAACCGCCCTGAAAATGAGCGAACCATGAGTAATTCAAGCAAATTTAACCACGTGCAAGCCTTGGCTATACCTATTTCTTGGCCCAGGGGGCGCGTAGCCCAGCCCACCCCCTGCCCGCCTCGCTGGCGCGCCCTTGACGCCCAAAGAACGTAGGGAGTACAGTATTCTGCGACAGAAGTGAGATAATGGCAACCAGGAGTATGTAGCACGACCAGATAGGAGATTGAATCGATGGAGCCTCGTTCCAGTCGTTCTCTGGTGGTTTTAGGGGTGCCTGGAGCTGCCCTTGGCGTGATGTATTTTCTTCTTCGTCGCTTCAACTTCCAATTCAGCACTGTCGATCCTACTTGGACTGCCATCATTGTAATACTCTTTCTGGTTATTGTGGGCGGAATAACCTGGTACGCTCTTCACAAGTGGGCTCCAGCAAGAAAAGGTAGCGGGATAACAGAAATGGACCACCAAGCTGCAGTCCCTGGGCGTCAGCTTCCTAACCTTTCGGAAGAGGCTAAACGGTTGCTTATCGAAGCCTCGGCAGATGCAGACGGTGTTGTAATGAGAACCGTGACATTAGGCGCGAGAGCTATTCATACAAACGGTAAACTGCTGTCTGAAGATGGCAACCCTCGTGCAGAAGCAAAGTGGGAGGCCGCGATAAAGGCTCTACAGGGGTATGATCTTCTCACGCAGCGTGATTCTAAGGGCCAGGTATACGCTGTAACCGATGAAGGATATAATGTAGCAGAGCGTCTGAAGCAGTAATGGGGGCAAGCTCCCTGTTGCACAGGACGCGGGGCCACGCTATATTATTCATGCACTTGGTTGCAGGAAGGCGGTCACAGTCTCTCAATTGTTGATGTGAGCGATGAACAGGGAGGCAATCTATGGCCCAGATCACCTTGACCCAAGAGGAAGCGGCTGCTCTTAGAAGGGTACTCAGTAGTTATGTGTCTGATCTCTTAACGGAGATTGCGCATACGGACTCATGGCAGTTCCGGCAGAACCTCAAGCACGAAGAGACGTTGCTGAAGAAGCTCCTAGAACAGCTCGACGCCGAATTAGATTTAGCCGGGACATCCTCATAGCCTGGCATCCTCAGCCTCGGCACGAAGTCGACAGCCTGAGGTCAGTCCCGCCCATCACCCAGCCTCTACGCTACCCGCCAAACGGTCAGATTTGCCTAGCGAGGACAGCCCCCTAGAATTGGATAGCCGCGCCATTCTCGGCTCAACATAGAAAACAAAGAGCCGAAAACACACGGTAGAGTCAGAACAACGAAGCGGGAAGGGGAGAGGGAGATGATAGGCGGCCAATGTCAGGGCAACCAATCATCTGGCCCATACAGCAGTGGTAGCTATTCTGGCGGGCGAACTGACAAGGGAAAAGAAGAAATTGAGCTAGACCCAACAGATCAGCCTACATCCTCCATTTAGATACCTCACCTACAAATTCTAGCGGCTTCTGCCTCCAAAATCGTAATTACATCAGCAACCCTATCGGAGCATACGTGTCCACTTAAGCCAGGGTCCGTGGGGACCGCGATGCGGGGTCGCGTGACTCTGGAGCTGCCGCATGCTCTACTCACCCTCCGGAGGGGCCTCGGCAGCAGAGGAGATGAGGGGCCAGAGCGGAGGGGGAGACCATGACCGGTGATGAGGTGCGGCAGGTGTTCGAGGCGCTGTTGCCCCAGGAGGAGATCGACCGGCGCTGCCAGGAGTGCGGTGTCGTCCAGCGAGAGCGCAAGCGGAACGTGGGGATGTTCGTACGCGCCATGGTGATCGCGGCCGGGCCCCCGGGCGGCGCGTATCAGGCGGATGTCCTGCGCTCGTACCTGGAATGTGAGGGGCCTCACGTGGCACGCTCCGCCTTCTATCGGTGGTTCGATGAGCCCCTGGAACGGTTCATGGCGGCCTTGGCCGCGCGGGCCCTGGCCGATGCGCGCGCCCAGCCGGTGGATCGGTCGGGTCCCCTGTGCGGGGTGACGGACTGGTACATGGTCGATGCCACGACCGTCACGGGGCGCGACGCGCGGCTGGAGGAGTTCCCCGGCCCGGGAAGCTCTGCCGCCATCAAGGGGCATAAAGTCCTCTCGGTGGGCTGTGGGGCCCCGGTCCAGTACCATGTCCGTCCGGCCCGGGAGCATGACAGCCGTCATCTGACCATCGACGAGTCTTGGCGGGGCTATGGCTTGCTGGCCGATCTCGCCTATGCCAGCTTGGACCGGCTCCGGGCCTGCGACACCCACGGCGTACGCGTCGTGATCCGCCTGCAAGAGCACGGGAAGCCCAAAGTGGACGATATCGCACGCGGGCAGGTCACCCAGGACTTCTGTCCAGGGAGCGACCTCGATGCCCTGCTCGCGCAGGAGACTCTGCTCCTTGATGGCCAGGTCATTGACGCCGATGTGCATGTCGGCTGGGGACGCCACGCCCTGCCGCTCCGCCTCGTGGGGGTCCAGACGCCCACAGGGTACGGTTTTTTCCTGACGCATCTGCCGCCCCGGCTCGGCCCACGGCAGGTCGCCGACCTCTACCGTGTGCGCTGGGAGGTGGAACGCAGGATCCGGCTGGACAAGTCGGTGAATCGCCTGGAGGCGATCGCCGCCGAACGCCCCTGCACCCTGAAGCCCCTCTTGCATGCCTCCCGCATCGCCTCGACGATCGCCGCCCTCCTCGCGCATACGCACCATGTGAAGACCCGACCGCAGGAGGCTGGGACTCCCCGCACAGAGGCCACCCTGCACCCCCGGTGCTTGGCCTTGCCGCTGGCCGTGTCTTGTCAGTCCATCGCCCACGCTTTCGACCTGCAGGGCGCTGAGGCGCAGCGGCGCTGGGACAAACTCGCGGCACTCCGCACACATGCTGGCAAAGACCCCAACGGGCGCCGTCGGCCATCGGTCTTAGATCAATTGCGGGGCGGGAAGCGCCAGCCCCTTGCACGCAAAAAGACCAACGGCGGGGACGTAAATCATCATCACTGCAAGGCAGCAGCTTAAGTGGACACATATGCACTACACACGTAGAGCCCCTTATCGCAGGACTGGCGTCACAATTCATGGCCGCTATTCCAGAAAATCCCAATGCTGACAATCTGATTAATTCATTCGCCAAACAGACTTTTTGGGCGCATCGGATCGGCAACGACGCTTTGATCCGGAGTCAGCTCAGAGCCATTTAAGGAGACTTATTAGACAGAACCCATGGAGCAATCGCCATGGCAGCCAGTCCGCTGCGCCTTACGTCGTTCGGCCAGGCTGCCAATGCTACAGGGTTTTCCCCGAAAAGCTGCCGGCAAATTGCTGCCTTCCTGCAGCGGAGCAACGTTCGTGGAGAGGCAACGCTTACTAATCTTGCCAGCGATCTTTTGCGCGCACTCGGCACCTTACCTGAACAGACACATCAGGAGCTTCGCAAGGTCTTAAGGGCTAGTAGTAGTCGCTTTTCGGTTAAGCCTAACGACTTTGAGCGCGTACTTGACTCATGGCTCGGTGGCACCCCTCTGCAGTATATCTTTGCAGACTTGCCGTATGTGCTGCGGTCGAAGAGGACTCCAAGGATTAAGGCATGGCTTTCTGGAGCGAGCAATGCTGCAGCATGGAATGCCGAATACGACAAATTTGTGGATTTCATCCGTGCAGTATTCGGGGATTTCCTACCCTGGCTCATGAGGGCTTGCGGGCGCTTGAGTATGTCTACCGGCGGATGGGCAACGCAGATTCCTTGGGGCCAGTGGGCTGGCGAGCTGGAGCGACGCGTTGATCCCCCATAAAGAGCAGCTAGAGGGCTCTGTACGCTGGTTCGCTGCGAATGGATGGGACTGGGGGCACGATTGGGCTCAAACGCGGTTTAGGGCAGCTGGATCCGCAGCGCCTCAAGGACCACCTTATCCTCGTCGCTAATGCCATGGCGCCACTGTCGCAAATCATCCACGCCATTGACGAGCGCTTTGGCACCGACTTCTCCGAGGAGGACCGGGTTGTCATCTCCCACCTGGTGCAGACGCTCATCGCCGCCCTGCACTGCTTTTACCCGCAGCTGCTCCCCGAGTGGCTACGGAGCATGACCACCGAAGCCGTCCAGAAAGAAGCCTAAGAGCTGAAATAGGCGTTACATCGGTAGGGTCTGTAGTACAGGGCCTAACTGCCGTAGCCTGCGTTGTCACGCCGATTACAACCTGCTAGGACGTTGGGCCAGCACGGAGACCATACAGACATGAACCATAGCGACATCGTCAGTTTCATCTGGGGTGTGGCAGACCTGATCCGTGACACCTTCAAGCGTAGCAAATACCAAGATGTCATCCTGCCGCTTACGGTGCTGCGCCGTCTCGACTGTGTGCTGTCTCCGACCAAGGCCAGGGTTCTGGAAACCAACGCTAGGCTGCGGGACAAGCTCGATAATCTCGACCCGTAACTGCGCCGCGCCTCGGGTTTTGCGTTCTACAATACCTCGCTGTACGACTTCGAGCGCCTGGTGGGCGACGCGCCGAACCTCGCCGCTAACCTGCGCAACTATATCAACGGCTTCAGCCCCAATATGCGGGAGGTGGTAGAAAAATTCGATTTCGATAATACCCTAGCCAAGCTCGACGAGGCGGGACTGCTGTTCAAGGTGCTGGAGCGCTTTAAGAACGTCGATCTGCACCCGGACATCGTCGACAATCCGACCATGGGGACGATTTTCGAAGAACTGATCCGGCGCTTTAACGAGGCGCTAAACGAGAACCCTGGCGAGCATTTCACACCGCGCGATGTGGTCCATCTTATGGCCGATCTGTTGCTCGCTGGCGACGAGGCACGCATCCGCCGCGCCGGAGTAATCTGTACCGTCTGCGATCCCTGCTGTGGCTCCGGTGGCATGCTCACCATCATCAAGGACCACATCCTCGGTACGCCGGACCGACCGGGCCTCAACCCGCAGGGCGATATCCACCTCTTCGGCCAGGAGGTCAACCCGGAAACCTTTGCCATCTGCAAGTCGGACCTGTTCATGAAATCTCTCGATGGGCGCGACGCCGAGAATATCTTGTTTGGTAGCACCCTGTCCAACGACCGTCACGCAGGACGCCATTTCGACTATCTGATGCCAATCCCCCCTATGGCAAGGATTGGAAACGCGACGAGGAGGACGTCAAGGCCGAGCACGCACGGGGTGAGGCTGGCCGCTTCGGAGCTGGGCTGCCGCGCATCTCTGACGGCCAGCTTCTGTTCCTGCAGCACATGCTCTCGCATATGCAACCTCCGGAGGAGGGCGGCTCACGGGTGGCCATCATCATGAATGGCTCGCCCCTGTTCACCGGCGATACGGGAGCGGCGAGAGCGAGATCCGCCGCTGGATCCTCGAGCATGACTGGCTCGAAGCCTTGGTAGCCTTGCCCGAGCAGCTCTTCTACAACACTGGCATCGCCACCTACGTCTGAGTGCTGGCCAACCGCAAATCTCCGGCGCGCTAGGGCAAGGTGCATCTCATCGATGCCACCTCGTTCTGGGTGCCGATGCGCAAGAGCCTGGGCGACAAGCGCCGCGAGATCCCATCCGATCGCGCTGCGCAGATTTTACGATTGCTGCACGCCTTCGAGGAGAACGAGTACAGCAAGATCTTCCCCACCACGCATTTTGGGTTCCGCAAGATCACCGTGGAACGTTCCCTGCGCCTCAACTTCCGGGCCAGCCCGGGACGTCTGGCCCGTCTGGCAGATGAGAGCGCCTTCCAGAACCTGGCCGTGAGCAAGAAGAGGGATGCCTGGGCCAAGTCCGTCGAAGAGGCTGACGGCCGTGCGCTGCAGCGGGCCATCCGGGCTATGCTGGCGACGCTGCCCGAGATGCTGTTTCGGGACCGCGACACCTTCCTCAAGGCACTTCAACAGACAGCCAAACAGGCGGGCCTGAAACTGGCGGCTTCGGTGCAGAAGGCCATTCTCTCCAGTCTCTCCGAGCGCGACGAGGCCGCCTTCATCTGCCGCGATAAGGACGGCCACCCCGAACCCGATCCGGAGCTGCGCGACACCAAGAGCGTGCCGATAGCGGAACGCATAGAAGATTTTTTTGCGCGCGAGGTACAGCCGCATGTACCGGATGCCTGGATCAATACAGCCATCCGCGATGAGAAGGACGGCGGAGTGGGCAAGGTGGGGTATGAGATTAATTTCAACCGCTATTTTTACAAGTACCAGCCGCCCCGGCCGCTGGAAGAGATCGAGGCCGATATCAAGACGTTGGAGAGGGAAATCCTGGAGATGCTGCGGGACGTGGCGGGATGAGGGAGTGCAGAAGCAATACATTTTCTCGTAGCGGTTTCACTATGATATGCACATCTAGAGCCCTCCTCCGAGGGAATCTCCTATAGTAGCCGGGAGAGGTGCTGGGGTTGCAAACGGATTATCTACTGTACTCGCTCATATAGACTTTGCTGCGATGCAGCCCTACAATAGTGGCGTTGGAGGGAGATCCTATGATCCATTCATCCGTTACCGAAGTCATACCTCTTGAAGTCGACCCGGATGGCACCGTTCGCGTCGGAAAGACCCGCGTCACGTTGGACACAGTTATTGCTGCCTTTACGGAGGGTGCGACTGCCGAAGAAATCGTGCAGCAGTACCCATCACTGCAGCTTGCAGATGTGTATCATGTGATTGGCTACTATCTGCGCCGCCCACCGGAGGTCGACGCCTACTTGCAACAACGCCGAGCACAGGCGGACGCCGTCCGCCAACAGAATGAGGCACGCTTCGATCCACACGGGGTGCGTGATCGTCTGTTGGCTCGCCGTGGCAGCCATGCACAATAGCGCATGCTCTTGCTAGCTGCTGACGAGAATTTCAATCGCAACATCGTGCGCGGTTTACGTCGGCGCCAGGCTGACATAGACATTGTTCGTATCCAGGACGTCGGGCTATCAGGCGCGGATGCTCCAACCGTGTTAGCATGGGCCGCACAAGAAGGCCGGGTGTTGCTCACCCACGATGTCTCAACTATCACGCATTACGCCTATGAGCGTGTGCGGGAAGGTAAGCCGATGCCTGGCGTGTTTGAAGTCAGCCGTGGCTTGCCAATCGGTCGTGTGATCGACGATCTCCTCCTATTAACTGCCTATAGCCTCGACGGTGAGTGGGAAGGCCAGGTGCGGTATCTGCCGTTACGATGACGCCGGGCAGATTGGCCCATAGCTATGCTCGAACACACCTGCGGGTAAGGGGGATCAAACCACGATAATTATTCAGTTAAAGAGTCGTACCAAAGCCAATGGCATCCTTGGGTTGTGTGCGCTCATTAGCATGCAGGAATCGGATGTTGAGGTGGTGATCGTGGTACAACCAATCCCCCGCGCAGTCGAGAAAGAACCCCCTGAAGCACGTGGTTGGCCGCCGGAGTTTTTCGAGAGCACCGCAGGCTGTCTCGCCGATGATCCCATTCAACGCTGGCCGCAAGATCCCAGGGTGAATGATGGGCGATAAAGCAAATGTCCAGGAGGATTCATCCTTCATCTCACAGCTTCCATCCCTGTCCACCCGTCGGTTTCGGCCGTATCCGGATTATAAGGATTCGGGGGTGGAGTGGCTAGGTGAAGTCCCGGTTCATTGGGAGATAAAGAAAATCAAGAGGTTATGTCTAGTTAGGCGTGGCGCGTCCCCGAGACCGATTGAGGACCCTATATATTTCGATGACGAAGGAGAATACTCTTGGGTTCGGATCGCGGATGTCACAGCGAGCGTGCGTTACCTTCTTCAGACGACGCAAAGGCTATCTGAATTGGGCAAGTCGAAAAGCGTACCGCTAGAGCCTGGAGAGCTATTCTTAAGTATTGCAGCAACTGTGGGAAAGCCAATCACCACCAAGATCAAGTGTTGCATTCACGACGGTTTCGTATAGTTCGTCGGCCTCGCCGAGAACCGAGAGTTTCGATACTATGCATTCGCCTGTGGAGAGGCATACAAAGGTCTTGGAAAGCTAGGCACACAGCTCAACCTCAACACTGACACAATCGGAGGTATCTACATCCCAGTGCCACCGAAGCATGAACAGCATGTCATCGCCGAGTTTCTGGAGCGGGAGACGGGGAAGATTGATGCACTGGTGACGAAGAAGGAGCGGCTGATCGAACTGCTCCAGGAGAAGCGTACCGCCCTCATCACCCACGCTGTCACCCAGGTCCTCGACCCGGACGTCCCCATGAAGGATTCCGGGGTCGAGTGGCTGGATGCCTTTCCTCAGCATTGGACCGGCCTTCATCTTAAACGGTGGGTAGTTAGAAAAATTACCGATGGGCCTCACGAAACGCCGGAATTCCTTGATGAGGGCATTCAGTTTATTTCGGTGGAAGCTGTTCGTGACGGCCGAATCGATTTTGAGAGCCGGAGGGGCTTTATCGCCCATGGGCTTCATACAGAGTATTCAAAGAAATGCAAACCTATCCGAGAAGACATACTAATGTGTAAATGAGGGGCGACAACAGGGAAACTCGCTATGGTCGACGTGGACTTTGAATTCAGTGTGTGGTCCCCACTTGCTTTGGTCAGAGCCGACAGAGACAGGATATTGCCGCACTTCCTATCACTTGCACTCCAGTCCGATTATGTGCAGGATCAGATTAGACGTACATGGTCAGCAGGTACGCAACCCAATATTTCAATGGGGGACCTGGAGAAGCTATTCGTCGTGGCCCCCTCAATCTTGGAGTAGCAAGCGATCCTTAAATACCTGGACCAGGAGACCGGGTACTTCGACACACTCATCGCCAAAATCCGAGAAGGCATCGCCCGCCTCAAAGAATTCCGCACCGCCCTCATCTCCGCCGCTGTGACTGGCAAAATCGACGTCCGGGAGGAAGTGTCATGAGTCCTGACATCTCCGAGCGCAGTTTTGAAGGGGCGATTGAGTGCACACTGCTTGCACACGGACCTGATGCCTGTGCCGGAGAGGCCACGATAATCAGCGAAACCCCACCGCCATATGGGGAGACGCCCCCCGGAGGCTATCATCGGAGTGACCCCAAGGAATACGACCGCAAGCGCTGCCTGCTCCCACGCGACGTGCTCGCCTTCATCTATGCTACCCAGCCCAAGGAATGGGAGAAGCTCAAACAGCACCACAGCGCCGAGGTGAAAGAGCGCTTTCTGGCCCGGCTGGCAGGCGAGGTGGCCAGGCATGGCGTTCTCGACGTGCTGCGCCGCGGGATCAAGGATTCGGGTTGTCGATTCCGGCTTGCCTACTTTCGGCCAGCAAGTGGGCTCAACGCCGAGCTGCAGCGGCTCTATCAGGCGAACCTGTTTGCGGTGGTGCGACAATTTCGTTACAGCGAGAAGAACGAAAACAGCCTCGACCTAGTGCTGTTCTTGAATGGCCTGCCGCTGTTTACTGCCGAACTCAAAAACCCGTTCACCGGGCAGAACGTCCAGGACGCCATGCGGCAGTACCGCTTTGACCGAGACCCCAAAGAACCGCTGCTCGCCTTCCGGCGCTGCCTGGCCCACTTTGCGGTCGACCCGGACCTGGTCTACGTCACCACCCGCCTGGCAGGGGCGCAGACGCGTTTTTTACCGTTCAACCAGGGCAGGTTTGGCGGCGCCGGCAATCCGCCGAAATCGCCCACCGTGGGCGGCTACGCCACCGACTACCTGTGGAGCCGCATCTGGGCGAGGGACAGCGTGTTGAACCTGCTCCAGCACTTTATCCAAGAAGTCGAAGAGGAAGACGAACGCGGCCGCAAGACCGGCGTGCACCAGCTCATCTTCCCACGCTATCACCAGCTCGATGCCGTGCGCCGGCTGGTGGCCCACGCCCGCGCGCACGGGCTGGGTCAGCGCTAGTGATCCAGCACTCGGCCGGCTCGGGCAAATTCAACTCCATCGCCTGGCTCGCGCACCAGCTCTCAGTTCCGCATAACGCCGCCGATCGCCGCGTTTTTGACTCCATCATCGTAGTCACCGATCGTCGGGTCCTCGATCGTCAGCTCCAACGCACGGTGCGCCAGTTCGAGCAAACCGTCGGGGTAGTGGAGAACATAGACACCACGTCCAAGCAGCTCCAGCAAGCTCTGGAAGAGGGCAAAACCATCATCGTCACCATACTGCAAAAATTCCCGGTGATCGCCGCTGCAATCGGCGCGCTGCCCGGACAGCGTTTTGCGGTCATCGTGGATGAGGCGCACTCATCGCAATCGGGCGAAAGCAGCAAGAGCCTGAAGGCGGTATTGGCGTCGGGAAGCCTTGAAGAGGCCGAACAGGAAGAGGCCCATGCCGAAACGCCCGAGGAGGAACTCGAACAGCTCGTGCTGGCCGAAATGGCCATGCGCGGACCGCTCCCTAATCTCTCCCCGTTTGCCTTCACAGCTACGCCGAAGCAGAAGACACTCGAGATCTTCGGCACCCGGCGTCCCGACGGCCAGTTCGAGCCGTTCAGCCTCTACAGCATGCGCCAGGCCATCGAAGAGGGGTTTATACTGGATGTGCTGGAACACTACACGACGTACAAGACTTACTGGAAGCTCCTGAAAACCAACGAGGACGACCCGCACTACGAGAAAGGCAAGGCCAGCTACCTGCTGCGATCGTTCGTCGATCTGCACGCGCACGCCATCCGCAAGAAACTGGAGATCATGGTGGAGCATTTTCACGGCCAGGTGGCGCATCGCATCGGCGGCAAGGCCAAGGCCATGATCGTCACACGCTCGCGGCTGCACGCCGTACACTGTAAGCGCGCCATCGACCAGCTGTTCAAGGAGCGGGGCTATGCCTACAAAGCACTGGTGGCCTTCTCAGGCACTGTGCGCGATGGCGGCCAGGACTACACCGAGCCCGGTATGAACGGCTTGCCAGAGGTACAGACCGCGAAGGCGTTTGAACGGCCAGAGTACCGCTTCCTGATCGTTGCCAATAAATTCCAGACCGGCTTCGATCAACCGCTGCTGCACACTATGTACGTGGATAAACAACTGGGCGGTGTCAATACGGTGCAGACCCTGTCACGTCTGAATCGCATCCACCCAGACAAGACTGAGACCATGGTGCTCGACTTCGCCAACGAGGCCGATGCCATTCAAAAGGCGTTTGCGCCCTACTACGAGAAAACCTTGCTCTCCGAGAGCACGGACCCCCACCTGCTCTATGACCTGGAGCACCGATTACTCGACCTCCACGTCTACGACGAGGCCGACATCGCCAGCTTCGCCGCACTCTACTCCCGCCCCAAAGTCACCCAGGACCAACTTTATAGCGCTCTGGCGCCGAGCGTGGCGCGCTTTTTCCTCGATTGGCTCTTCGAACACGCCCAGGCGCGGCTTCAGGGAGCTGAATAATCATCATCCGGCATCACGCTGGCCACGCACGGGGGCCTCACCTAAAACTCATAGCCTCTGGCGACTCAGTAATGCCAGTCACCAATCGCCTCGTTGGTGGCTTCGTCTACGGCCATGCCTTCCAGTTGCGACAACGGCACCGCTAAAGACCGCCCCTGCCACTGCACGTCAACAAGCATGTCGTGCGCACAATCTTCTTCTGGGGCCATGCCGGTCACTTCAACGACTTTTCCCCGTTGCAAAGGTGAGCTACGCTTTTCGGCGATACACCTGGCCTGGAAGGGAAACGCGATCTTGTCCTGGAGATAGTATTACCAGCCCATGGCGCGTTCTTGTTCGTCGTAGGCATCGACGATCACTTCCATGTCGATACGATGCTCGCGGGCATCATCTTTTTTCACGCCTACCATCGTGCCTCCCTCCACGGAATTACAGCTCCCCCTTGTAGGAGGACGACCACCCGAACAGGGCTCGGAGCTTTTGACCGGGATTGAATTTGAAGGCCCACGCCTCACGGTGCGGTCGGACATAGAAAGCCCCAAAGCCGGGTAAGGTCACACTCCGACCCTCTTTGAAGGCCTCGTACAGCGTATCGGTGAACGCGCCAAGCCAGGTTGCCGCCGTCAGCTCGTCGGCGCCCATGCGTCGGGCCAGGCGATGTACCACGTCTTTTTTCTGGAGGCGATCATTCATGGCTGCTCCATTCCCGTGCGACAGAACTGCCTTGCCTTGGGGGCCTGCAGCTGTGCTTTCCTGTCAGTGCATGATGAGACCACCGGTGACGTTGATTGCCTGCCCGGTCATGTACGCTGCTCGCTCGGAAGCGAGGAAGCCGATGACGTGGGCCACGTCCTCTGGACGCTCCATGCGTCCGAGCGGCACCTGTGCGGCACGCTGTTTGGTGAAGTCCTCGGGCGACAGGCCCATGAGCGCGCCCTGCTCACGCGCCACCGCCATCCACATGTCGGTCTCCACGAAGCCGGGGCAGACGCAGTTTACCCGGATGCCGTCGGCGGCGTGAGCCAGCGCCAGGCTCTTGGTGATGCTAATGACGGCGGCTTTGCTGGCGTTGTAGGGGAGGTTACTGCGGCTCCCAACCTTGCCAGCCATTGACGCCAGGCTGATGATAGATCCCCTCTTTTGCGCGATCATCGTCGGCAGCACGGCTTGGCTGGCGAAGAACACCGCCTTCGCATTCACGTTCATGATCGCATCCCAGTGCTCCTCGGTGATGTCGAGGGGAGATGCTGCTCGATAGATGCCGGCGTTATTGACGAGGATGTCGATGCGCCCGAACTCAGCGCTCGTGCGCTCTGCCATTGTTCTGAGGTCGGTGAGCGAGGTGACGTCGGTCGGCACGACACTGGCGCGGCGCCCCAGGGATTTCACCTCGGCGGCCGTGTGCTCGGCACCGCCGCGGTCCAGCTCAGCGACGACGATGTCGGCTCCCAACTGTGCCAGTTCGAGGGCCGTAGCTCGTCCAATGCCGCGACCCGCGCCAGTGACAATCGCAATCCGTCCTTCTAACTCCATAATCGTCTCCTCTTAGGTGGATGGACTGCTCGGTGTAAGAGGAAAATGTGATTGTCCCGTGCCGGCGGCGCCGATTGTTTAGCGTGAACCCGCCTATAAGGCGCCGCGCTTACCACCTGCTGCACATCGGTTGGGAGGCATTGTATACGGGCTAAGCTACGTCATCAAGACCACCCTCACCCTGACCCTCTCCCAGAGGGAGAGGGAATTGGCTTGGAGGCCGCGGCACAGAGTCGGTGAGGCATACTCACACGCCTGTAAGGGATTGCGTCGATGCGCGCAGGCTGATAGAATCTCTTGTTTTCTGACTTCAGCAGCGCCGTCAGAGATCTGGTGAAGCGTCATCAAGGCGGCTCGACCGCCATTTTTCATGATGATATAGACAGGTACTTGAAGCTAGTCGCAGGATGTACTGCAACCGCGACAATCGTTGCCACCGGGTCAATCATGGAGAGGGGAGGGCAGAGGATGGCTACCTACCATGTCATTGGGCAACCAACTCCCCGAGTGGATGGCACTGAGAAGGTGACGGGCAACGCTCGGTACGCGGCAGACATCTCCCTTCCCGGCACCCTCTGGGGTAAGTCTCTGCATAGTACCTATGCCCATGCCCGCATCGTTCGCATCGATACCACAGCGGCGCAGAAGGTCCCCGGCGTTCACGCCGTCATCACCGGTACCGATGTCCGTGGAGGAATGTGGGGCCGGGCCGTGAAGGACGTCCCCGTCCTGGCCTATGATCGGGTGCGCTTCTTCGGTGAGCGCGTGGCGGCCGTCGCTGCTGACGACGAGGATATCGCGCAGCAGGCACTCGAACTCATCCAAGTTGAATACGAAGAATTGCCTGCGGTGTTTGAGCCGCTCGACGCTCTCAAAGATGATGCACCGATCCTCCATCCCGACTTCAACACCTATGTTGGCTTCCCGCAGCAAATGGAGCAGCCGTCCAATGCCTACCACAGGACCTCATTCGAAAAGGGCAACATAGCGCGCGGCTTCACCGAGGCCGACTTCGTCATCGAGCACACCTACGTCACCCAGCGGATCCACCAGGGGTATATCGAGCCGCAGGCCGTACTGGTGAACATCGATGATGGCGGCCGTGTGCACGTTTGGGTTTGTAGTAAGGTACCTTATAACACGCGTGAGTCCCTCGCGACGGCGGCCGGGCTCTCAGAGGAGCAGATCCTCTTCCACCATGTCTACATCGGTGGCGACTTCGGCGGCAAGGGCAATTCTAGGAACACGCCGATCTGCTATTTCCTTGCCAAGGCCACTGGTCGTCCGGTGCGGATGGTGTCGGACTATACTGAGGAACTCTTCGCGGGTAATCCCAGACACTCGGTCGTCGTCCGGCTGAAAACCGGCGTCAAGCGCGACGGGACGCTTACAGCCCATCAGGTGCACTACCTGGTCAATTCGGGAGCCTATGCAGCCTTCAAACCAGCGGGCATCATCGGCGGCTATAATCAGGCGGCCGGCCCCTATCGCGTCCCGAACTGTCGAATCGAGTCGACGTTCGTCTACACCAATAGCATCCCGGGCGGCTTCATGCGCGCTCCCGGCGAGCCGCAGGCGGTGTTTGCCCTGGAGTCCCACATCGACGAGATTGCGCGCCAGCTCGGCATTGATCCGCTGGAGTTTCGTCTCAAAAACCTCATCGTCGACGGCGAAGAGACCGCCTCCGGCGAGCGCTTCGAGCATGTCCGGGTGCATGAGACCCTCCGCGCGGTGGCGGAAGCCGCGGGCTACCATCAACCCAAGCCGCCGTTCGTAGGTCGGGGTATCGCCATCGGCGACCGGCCGGCCGGCGGCGGCGAAGCGACCGCTGCCATCACCTTGAAATCTGACGGCAGCGTGATCCTGGGCACGCCGATCTTCGATCAGGGCACTGGAACGTATACGACACTCTGTCAGGTCGTAGCAGAGGAGTTGCAGGTGCCGCTGGAGCGCATCCAGGTGGAGGTCTGGGACACCGACGCGCTTCCCTTCGACTCAGGTGTGGCCGGCAGCCGGGCCACCCGCATCAATACGATCGTGGCCTATGAAGCAGCGCAGGAGACCAAGCGGGAGTTATTCCGGCTGGCCGCACGAGCGCTCGGTTGGCCGGAGGACGTGCTAGTCTTGGCGGGGGAAGAGATCCGTCGGACCGACCAGGAAGCTGCCATACCCTGGACAGCCCTGCTCGCCCGCACTGGCGAATCGGTCAGCGGGCGTGCGCACATCGAGGAGCGTGGACGTTCGCATATCACCTCTTTCGCGGCGCAGATTGCCGAGGTCTCGGTCGACCCCGAGACCGGACAGGTCAAGCTGCTGCACTACACCACGGCTCACGATGTCGGCCAGATCGTCAACCCCATCGGCCACCAGGGTCAGATCGACGGCTCCATCATGCAGGGCGTTGGCTACGGTCTAATGGAGGAGTTGCAGGTCGAGGATGGCCGTGCGATCAATCTCTCGTTCGGGGATTACAAGTTGCCAACCATGCGTGACGTGCCGCCGCTGACGACGGTGCTCGTGGAGTCGGGAAACGGGGTCGGCCCCTATCAAATCAAAGGCATTGGGGAGAGCCCACTCACACCGGTGGCGCCGGCGATTGCCAATGCGGTGGCAGATGCTGTCGGGGTTCGCATTCGCGACCTGCCGCTGACGTCGGAAAAAATCTATCGTGCACTCCTGGACAACACGCCGGGCTAACGTTCGGGTTGGCATACTATATCGACCCACACGACATTCGTACAACGGCGTGTACCGTCGCTGACAAAATCCCCCCTGTCCCCCCCTTTGTCAAAGGGGGAGCGCGAAGCGCCGGGGGATTTGTTATAGCCGATCATGTGTACGTATCTTATGTGGTCTGATTTAGTCGTCCCACATGTCGAACTGACCATATGCGGTGCCGATCGAGATCTTCTCCTTGTGTAGAACAGCGTAAGGAAAACGATAGTCATGCAGACCGGTAGCGGCACCACCCTCGTCCATACGGGATCACACTGGGGGCTCTACGATGCTGAGGTCGAAGATGGTCGAATAGTGGGTGTCAGGCCCTTCCACAAGGATCGCCATCCCAGTCATATCATCGCTACCATCCCGAGCGCGGTACACGCGCCATGCCGCATTGAGCGGCCGATGGTGCGCCAGGGCTGGCTCGCACATGGCGTACAGAGCAACCGGGCGGGACGGGGCGTCGAGCCCTTTGTCGCGGTGCCATGGGACGAGGTGCTCGACTTGGTGGCCGCGGATCTCAAACGGGTCAAGGCCACGTATGGCAATGAGGCGATCTACGCCAGTTCAGGCTGGGGAAGCGCTGGCGTGTTCCATCACGCGGCAACGCAGTTGTCTCGCTTCTTGAACGGCTTCGGGGGCTTCGTCCGGCAGGTGACGAATTACAGCTTCGGTGCGGCGTCGGTGATCGTCCCGCATGTTGTCGGCACCATGGAGCCGGTGGGCGGTGCCGTGACCACCTGGCCAACGATCGCCAAGCACACGAAATTGATGGTGCTGTTCGGTGGCATCCCGGCCAAGAACACCCAGGTCAATTCGGGTGGAATCGGCCGGCACGAAGCCGATGACTGGTTGACCCACATACGGCAGGCTGGCGTCAGCCTTGTCAACATCGGCCCACTGCGCGATGACGTGGCCGAAACGCTTGGCGCCGAATGGCTACCGTTGCAGCCCAATACCGATGTGGCGCTGATGCTGGGATTGGCGCACACATTGATCGCCGAAAATCTGTACGACCGCGCTTTTCTATATACCTATACCGTCGGCTTCGAACGCCTGCGCGCCTATATCATGGGGGAGACCGATGGCATACCGAAGGATGCGGCCTGGGCCTCCCACATCACCCAGATTCCGGTGCAGACGATTGTCACGTTGGCGCGACGGATGGCTACTGTGCGGACCATGATCGGCGTAAGTTGGTCGGTCCAGCGCGCCGATCACGGCGAACAGCCGTACTGGATGACAATCGCCCTCGCTGCTATGCTAGGTCAGATCGGGCTCCCGGGCGGGGGCTTTGGGTTCGGTTATGGCGCGACAGGAGGCATCGGCAATCCGCACCCCAGATTGCCAATACCGTACTTGCCGATCGGTGCCAATCCGGTGCAGGCGTATATCCCGACGGCGCGGTGCAGCGATATGCTGCTGAATCCTGGTGCCACCTTTGATTTTAATGGTCGCCGGCTGACCTATCCAGACATCCGGTTGGTCTACTGGTGCGGTGGCAATCCCTTCCACAAAATCCAGGATTTGAACCGCCTCCTGCGTGCCTGGCAAAAGCCTGAAACCATCATCATCCACGAGCCGTGGTGGACCCCCGCGGCGCGGCGTGCGGACATTGTGCTCCCCTGTGCAACGACGCTGGAACGCAATGATATAGGCGCGGCACCCCGCGACTGCTTCTACTTCGCCATGCAAAAAGCCATCGAACCTGTTGGGGAGGCTAGAACAGATTACGATATCTATAGCCTGCTCGCCGAGCGCCTGGGCTTCGGCGCACAATTCACCGAAGGGCGGACGGAAATGGAATGGCTGCGACATCTGTATGACCTCGCCCGTGACCAGGCGGCTAAGCGCAGCATCGGTATGCCGAGTTTCGAGGCCTTCTGGGAAGCCGGTCATGTCGAGTTTCAAGTGCCAGACAATCCACCAGTATTATTGGCCGCCTACCGAGATGCCCCACAAGCGCATCCACTCCGGACGCCGTCGGGACGCATCGAGCTTTTCTCCGAAACCATTGCCGCCTTTGGCTACGATGATTGTCCGGGGCATCCTGTCTGGTTGGAGCCTGCCGAATGGCTGGGGTCCGCGCAGGCGACGGTCTATCCGCTCCATCTCCTGTCCAATCAGCCCCGATCGCGGCTCCACAGCCAGCTCGACTGCGGCGAGGTGAGCCGTGGCTCGAAGGTGGGAAAACGTGAACCTGTCTGGCTCCATCCCGACGACGCGACCGTCCGAGGCATCGCCAACGGTGATGTGGTGCGGATATACAACGGCCGGGGCGCCTGTCTGGCCGGCGCAGTGGTGACTGATGCGATCCGCCCGGGCGTCATCCAGTTGGCGACCGGAGCCTGGTTCGACCCGCTGAACCCGGCAGAAATCGGCAGCCTGGACAAGCACGGCAACCCAAACGTGCTCACCCTGGACAAGGGCACCTCGAAGCTAGCACAATGCTCAATCGCCCAAACCACACTGGTGGAGGTCGAGCGCTTTGACGGCGAGCCACCGCCGATTACCGCTTTCGAGCCACCGTCAGTCGTTCAGCGCTAACAGAGATACAATTATTGCGGACCACGGGGCCATGTCAGCGTCCCGGTCATAGCTCGTAATCGACAAACAGCGGATCTTCGGTGACGGCTCGATGGAAACGATCCCACGCCGCCCGGCTGATGTTCTCCGGCTTCTGCGTAGGGATGGCATTGCGTCCCGGATCCGCGCGCAGGATGCGGCCCTTAGTTTTTTCGCAAAGGGCCTTCCAGAGCTTCGGAGCAGGCATCTCCCAGCCTTTTTTCTCTCTGGGGAACCTCTCGTCCGTGGGAATGGCGGCCACCAAGTCCTCGCTGGTCATCGCCTCGAGTCCGGCGCGCAGCGTCGCATTGCCGCTTCCGTGATGCCCCACCTTATAGAAGACGGTACGGGCCAGCAGTTCCTTCGTCGACACTTTGCGCCCGTCGTTGCCTTTCCCGATGGTGAACTCGAGACCCATCCAGGATTGCCAGTTGCCGACCTGAGCGTCACCAACAACGAGTAAGACTTCCTCTGTCTCGATCAGCTCGAAGGCAAGCACCAGGCAGGTGTTGTTGATCACATTGTCCACCTGTAAAGCCAGATGGGCTGCCGATTGAAGCCAGTCGTTGTCGATGCGACGCCAGTCCTGGAATTGGTAGCTCTCATAGAGCGTCCCCATCTTCTGACTGAGTGCCATCGCGTCGGACTCTGGCCATGTGACGGCGCCGTCAAACGGACACAGTCGTTCAGCCAGCTCTCGTTCCTGTGTGCCGAACTCGTTCTGTTGTGCCCCGAGCATGACGGCTGACATCCACCCCATCGCCGCCCTGTGGTGTTTTGATTCGAAGGTCTCGAAGCTTGATCCCTGCATGTCGCGGATAGCGTTCAGATCCATGGGAGGACCGAGCACATACACGCGCACGCCGGGCAACCAGGATCGCTCCAGCACCTGACCCGGCTTCAGAAACGGCTGCGCATCGTGCTTGCGCTGGCTGATGAAATCCATCGCCTCGTCGGAACGTGGCGAAAACTTTGAAGCCCCGAGCAGATCGCCGGAGAGACCCTCGAAACCCAGAATGTGCGCGGCGGCCACACCGCATTCGCGGTCCACGACGGCAGGCGCAGCGTACAGCCGTTCGACTGCCAAGCCGAGGGTTTTGGTCATCATCGCAGTCACCCTCTTGTTCTCTTGGGCAATTGTCTGGTCCGGGTCTTCGGTCCAGGCGACCCAGATTTCATCGGTCTGCAATTGGTCGAAGATGGAACGGGCATAGTTAAAGCCGGCGACATGATCCCAGTGCTCATGGGTGGCGACGAGGGCATTCACCTGCTGGCCAGTTTCCGTCAGGATGTGCTGCGCGATCTGGCTGATATGGCCTTTTTCGTTTGGCGTGCCGACGAAGATGCCACAGTCGACGAGAATGTGACTCTTGATGTCTCCTGAAGTAAACGTGAGCAAGAAGCAATCGCCCAACCCTGGGCGGTACATCCGGATGCGAACCTGAGGCTTAGGCATACGTCGTCTCCTTGGCAGTGGTGTTGTGGATCATGGCGAACCGGTGGCCAGGGCCTGCGAAGGGGGACCCGCCGAAGTAGGTGAGACCGAGGGCGTTCCCTTGGGCGCGAAAATCCTGGACGGCGCGACGCCGCGAGGCACTGTTAATATTCTTGCGTATCGCATACCGAACCTCCGCGGTGTCCAGATCGTTGACCAGGGTGCATCCCCCCTCAAAGGGCATGGACACGCCATCGACCTGGACCTGACGCGCTTGCTGCAGCCACAGGAGGGCCTCGCGGCGCGTCAATCCATCGGCGACGGAGCGATTGGCGAAGTTCAGAGCCCGGACCTCAAAGCGCACGTTGGCACTAGGGCCCAAGGTGAGTCGAGTCCAAGCGTACGAGCCCGCACTTCACGATGCGATGTCTCCAGCGCCGTAATAGCCTTGCTCCACAGCATGTGGAGCACAGCTCGTTCCTGGCGGAGGAGTCGGAAGATCGCTTCCCGAGGTTGCAGTTGCTGAGAACGGACCGACGCACCCGCCCGCCGACGTGATCTCGTCGAACGTTGCTGCGGTTCAGGCAGGCGGAGATAGCGTTTTTCTTCCACAGGCCAGGCGACAGGTTCGGAGAGATTGGAGAGGCGACGCACGATGTCGCCGACGGCGCGGAGGCGTGCGAACGCGGCAGCGCCGAAATCCCGCTTATCCATCTCCGGAGCCTTCCACCGCAGTGCATCCTCGGACATCGTGCGCACGTCATTGGGGTAGATGCCACGCTCGCGGAAAGATTCCATCAGCGCGACACGATAGTCGAGCACGTCATCCGGAAAAAGGTCGGCATCCGCCGTAATGGCCGCACGCAGGAAATCGCCGAAGGTGAGATCCACTGGCGGGCAGTAGTCGATGGCCCGAATGCAGATCATCAGGACATGGACGGCAGCCTTGCGGGCCTCGTCGGCGAAGCGCCGGACAAGGTCGGGGTGGAGGTCTCCGGCGCGCAGAATCCCTGTGCCCTCCGAGGCGATCCGCTTCAAGTCCGCGATGCGGCGCTCATAAATGGACAGAAACGCCGCGAAGATGGCGGCCACCAGTACCGCGCCGCGCTCATGCTGCTCTATGGCACGCGCATAGTCGGTCGGGCTGGGTTTGGTCCGTTCCCAGTGGCCCTGCGCGTCGAAGCGGCCAATATAGCTGCGCAGGGCACCATGCAGGCCATAGCCCAGGCCGAATTGCTGGGCCAGCTCGCCGAGCAGATTCCGGTCGCGCAAATCGCCGCGAACGCGGCCTATTTGGTGCTCAAGGATACCCGGCAGCGCAAAATGCTGGAACAGCGCGATGACGTCGGCAAACGCTTCGTGGAAGGCCAGCATATCGAGGTTCGTGGGTTCTACCAGCCCGCGGGCCATGCCGTCCAAGAGGGCATGCGCCGTTTCATGGGCCACGATGTCGTGTGAAAGACAGGTGAAGACCATCCCCCCTGGTTGGAGGCTGGCAGGGTCCAGGGGACGCGCGGGAAAGTAGCCGAACAGGAGCGCTTTTTTCAGCGGATTGTAGTAGGCATTGCGATCGCGCAGGGCATAGAGAGCAGGTATTCCATCGCTTCGGCAAAGGCACTGGTTGACAGCAGTACTACCGACGTAGCAATGCGAATCGGCACCACCTGGGCTTGCGGGGCTCCACCCAGGTAGCTGCCGCTGGGGGTCGGCAGCCGCATCTGCTGCAACTGCCCCCCGGCTAGAATCGCAATGGTAGCGGTGCCATGTCCTGGATTGTTCAGGAACCCACCAATGTCCGGATCGGACGTATCTGTTCGCCCGTCACCGGTAAAATTCCGTTCCAGGTCTCTGCGCAGATGCTCCGGCATCGAGTGGTGCTGGAAGTCGAACCCAACATCGAGGATAGCAATGCGCACCGGCTGCGGATTGGCAATTGACGCACGCGCCTCCTCCAGCTGTGAGTACTGCGGATTGAGGTGCCAGGCGAAGCCAGGGCCCTGCGGGAAGTCCGGCGATTGCGGGTCGACACCACCGCGATCCGAGCGGCCTCCGGCAAACAGACCGCGCTGGCGGCCGGTCGTGGGCATCGGCCAGAGGGTTTCGCTATCAGGCTCCACAACACTTCCAGCGCTCTCGGCGTGCATTTCATAGGCTGCGTCCCAGAGCTGGGCGATCGTGGCTCGCCCATTGGTTTCGATCCGGTACCACTGTTGGCCGGGGGCCGCCGCGGCGAACAGAGGCTTGGTGACTTCAAACTTGTTTCCAGCGGCGCTCAAGGATTTGGGAACCGCCGTTCCGGTGGCGCGCTTGACGAGCAGACGGGCGGCTTGCGTTTGCATCGCGATCCCTCCGCATGCGGGGACGGATAACGACCTTTGTCTCACAAGGCAGCGCTATTATGCCCCGGGTGCCCACCCACTGCAAGCCAGGGGCCTAGCATGGGTATTCGCTATCTGCCACCACCTTGGTTTGACTCGCCCTTTCTCAAAACGTGTTTCAACGGCCGCAAATTGCGCTACAATGGTGCCGAGGCCACGACAACCTGGGTGAGTAGTTCTGAACGGCACCCCAATCCTGGAGAGGAGGTAAGACGATGCCGGCGAGGACGGGGAAGGAATACATCGCAGGGCTCCGCGAACGGGCTGCAGAAGTCTATATTCACGGGGAGCAGGTGAAGGATGTGACGACGCATCCGGCCTTACAGAACGGAGTGCGTACACTAGCCAGTCTGTACGACATGCAGCACGATCCGGCCCTGCGCGGTGCCATGACCTATGCATCGCCTACGACCGGCGAGCCAGTCGGACTGTCGTTCATCACGCCTCGCACCATCCAGGACCTGGAGCGGCGACGCACGATGATGACGCATTGGGCCAGGGCCAGTTGCGGCATGATGGGCCGGACGCCGGATTTCATGAACGTCAATATGATGGCGATGGCTGCCGCCGGCGACTATTTTGCCCAAAACCGTCCCGAATTCAAAGACAATATCCAACGCTACTATGAATACATCCGAGAACATGATCTCGTCCTCACCCATACTCTGGTCAACCTGCAACGGAATCGCAGTCCCCTTTCCCGACCACTGGAAGACCGAACCGATGTGGCCCTCGCCGTGGTACGGGAGACAGACGCCGGAATCGTGGTGCGTGGCCCGCGGGTGCTAGCCACCCTGGGCCCTCTGGCGGATGAGATCGCGGTGTATCCGGCCAGGAACCACCAGCTGCCGCTGGACGCGCAGGGCCGGTATTCCTTCGCCTTCGCCATCCCCTGTAACACACCGGGTGTGAAGTTACAATGCCGGGAGAGCTTCGACCTAGGCCGTTCCCACTTCGACCACCCCTTGGGCTCCCGCTTTGAGGAGATGGATGCGATCGTCTTGTTCGACGATGTCCTGGTGCCCTGGGAAAGGGTCTTCCTGCTGGGTGACGTGGAGCTGTGCAATCGTACATCCGAGGAGACCAATCGGAACTCGCATTCGGGTCACCAAGTAGTAACCAAACAGGTGGTGAAGACCGAATTCGTCCTAGGCCTCGCCAACCTGATGATCCGTACCCTGGGCTCGGGCCAGCTCACGCAAGTGCAGGAGATGATGGCCGACATCATCGAACACCTCGAGCTTATGAAGGCGTGTTTGCGCGCCGCCGAGGCCGACGCCAAGGTGGACCAGTGGGGTGTCATGTGCCCTGTCCGGATGCCTCTGATGGCGGCTCGCCGCCTGTTCATCCGCATGTACCCCCGGATGGCGGAGATCCTGCATCTCCTGGGGTCCAGCAGCCTCATGGCCTTGCCGACGGAGGCGGATCTCCATGGCCCACTGGCCCGCGAGCTGCAGGAGTACCTGGACACGGATTCGACCTCCGCCGAGGACCGCGTCAAGCTCTTTCGTCTAGCCTGGGATACCTGCTGTAGCGCCTTTGCCTCCAGGCAGGTGCTTTATGAGCGGTACTTCGGCGGTAACGCCCTGCAAAACTCCATCATCATGTACAACCTCTATGATAAGGAGCCGATGACTGATTGGGTGCGGCAGTTCCTGGAGCAGGCGTAACGACGCGCCCGGCAAGGAAGGACGGGTGAGGAATTGGTGTTGACACAGAGTCCAATTCAGGATACTGAAAATCTACCCTTAAGTACCAGACGAGCGACCACATCGAGGTTGCCTGGTGCGATTGGTCATGGTAGCGCCAGAGAGAAGACCACATGTGAGAGGAGATCATGCGATGCCCAGAATTAAAATGATCCATCACGTCAACGTCCAGATTAGTAATCGCGAGCGCACGCGGGAATGGTATGAGAAGGTGCTGGGCGCGCAGTTTTTGGATCGCGGTCCGGCGCTCAACAAACGGCAGCTACAGTTGCGCATCGGCAGCGGGGAGATGCACTTCACTGAAACCCCCAATCCGACCACCATCCGCTCCAGCCATTTCGCTGTCGAGGTTGACGACTGGGATGCCATGCTCGCCCACCTGCAAGAGCTGGGAATTTCACATGCGCGCACGTCGGCTGCCAGCACCGGGACCAATATCGGCGGCACTGACCCATACCAGGGACGTCGTGAGGATAGCGGCGAGTACTACACCTACATCCACGACCCCGATCACAATATGATCGAACTGGTATATCACCCGTTGGGGCTGGAAAACTCCAAGGGTAACAAAGTCGAGATCGCTGATGATCCCCAGGGAGTACGCTGGGCTCAGCAGCCCGATTTCGTCGCCGCTGCATATCGCAGTGGTTCAAGCCAATCCTGACCAGCACCAGACCGAACGGCCCTGAGCTTTGCCCCCTCTCCCACTGGGAGAGGGCCGGGGTGAGGGAAGCCCAACTGCGTGAGCATGCATTGGCGGCCTCACCGTCAGTGCCGTCGACACGGGTCCCGTGGATACCGAATGACGGGTGCCCAGCGCAAGCCAGTCATGGAGATGTGACGCAGGGAAAGGTTGGACAAAGACCTTGGAGGTCAGCTATGGAAAAACCTAGGATTCGACATATTGCCCTCAACGTCCAGAACCGCGACGAGCTGGCCGAGTACTACAAAAAGATCTTCGGCCTCGAGGAAAAATACCGCGGACCGAACGGTACGATCTACCTGTCCGACGGCTTCGTCGGCATCGCGTTGATCCACAGACCCGAGCTGCCCTGGGGCATCAATCACTTTGGCTTCGAAGTCGAGAACGTCAAGGCCATCGAAGAAGCCGCCCAGACCACATCCGAGTCCAATATCTACGGAGCTGTGGCGGAGAATTGGATACGCGACATCGAGGGTAACAGAGTCGACATCACGGAGCACGGTTGGCCGATCTAAGCCAATACCTTAAGACAGCAGCCCGTGGGTCACATCACGAGGGTTTTGCCTGTACTGTGCATGGTATGGTGCGGCCTGTCGTAATCGTTCTATAGGGGTCATGTGGCCGGAGGAAGCACCGGCCGCTGAAGCGAATCGTAACGCGGAGGGGAGGTGTTTACTATGGCTCAAGAGGCGTCGATGAAAGTCAAGGTCTTCAATAGCCAAGGGCAGCTGGTCGGACCCGTCGAGATGGCACGCGTCGTCAAGACCGACACGCAGTGGCGTCATCAGCTCACACCCGAACAGTTTGAGATTGCTCGTGGCAAGGGCACTGAGCGACCGTTCTGCGGCACGCTCCTGGACAACAAGCGCCAGGGGATCTACGGCTGTGTCTGCTGTGGGCTGCCCCTGTTCTCCTCCCATGGCAAGTTCAACTCCGGCACCGGCTGGCCCAGCTTCTTCCAGCCCGTGGCCGAGGAGAACATTATCACGCATACAGACCGCAGCTACGGCATGATCCGCACGGAGATTCTGTGCGCTCGCTGCGACGGCCATCTCGGCCATGTTTTCGATGACGGGCCCGCCCCCACTGGCCTGCGATATTGCGTCAACTCCGAATCGCTCGTCTTCACGGATGAGCAGGAACTGTCGAAGCTGGCCGACCCTGCTGCCGAAGCCGCAGGCTAGGAAGCATCGTATGGTCATTCCTGTAGGAGGGGGTCAGTGTCTGCAGGTCCATGTCCGGCCAGACCCCACAGCGGTCGTGGGCCGTCAGTCTGGTTTTCCTTAGTATGTGATGCTGTCGGAGGCGGCCCCGGCGGCTGAGCTTTGCGTGAGATGTAGATCTGCCCCACTCTTTTCTGCCGGTAAACAAATCTACTCGTAGGAGACTTTTGCCTGCATGAAGGCGTCTTCGATCTCTTTGGCCATGGCGTCGATGTCCGCACAGACGGCGTAGCGCACGTAACCAGGGAAATGCACCCCGACCATCCCCGTTCGTTCAATCATCAGGAAATTGAAGTGCTCCGCGCTCTCGATCTTCTGGCCGAAGGCGCGGCTGGGGATGAGCCACAGAGTGAAAAAGCCTGCTGCGGGCTCCATGGCGAGCCGCATCCCATGCAGGGTTAACAGTTCGATCAGCCGCTTGAGTCGCGCGCGGTACATCTCACGATAGCGCGCAATACCTGCTTGATCGTGCTCAAACGCGGCCACCACACCGGCAGCCATCGGCGCCACAAAACCCGTATCAGTCTTCCCCTTGACGATTTTGAGGTCGCCAATGAAGTCGGGCGAGCCGACCATGGCCCCGACATGCCAGCCTGTACCGTTGCCGATCAGCTTGGCGGCGGTGAAGGCCTCAGCCCAGGACAACTCTGGGTATTCCGGAGCGATCTCGGCGAGGGTCACGCTATCGGAAGCATAGCTGAGCACTACATATGCCGCGTCGTTGAATAGACGGATGTGGTGCGTGCTACAGACCTCGCAGATCTTCCGGAGCCACTCGCGGCTTGCCACCTGGCCCGACGGGTTGTGCGGATAATTCATCATGATTAGGTCGGTGCCTTGGGGAATTTCGTCGGGCGCAAAGCGGAATGCGTTGGCCGGACGCAGAGGCAAGGTCTCATGAGTGACGAGCGGATGATACGCGCACCAGTCGGCCGGAATGGGGTATCCAGGGCTGGTCATCGTCGCCACGGTGATGCGTTGCTCGGCACAGCCGCAGGCCAGGGGCACCAGACCGAGCATGGGTTTGATCCCCGGAATGGGGAGGTAATCCACCTCGCCGCTGAGGAATACTCGGCGCACGTGGGCGATAATGAACCGCGGCGCAAAGTCAGGAGCTCCGGGGCTGGCATTGTATTGATAGGCATGCATCGCTTCGTCGTCGCTCATGACTGCGGCGGCCGCAGCTTGACGGGCACTGAGCAGCGCCGGCCCCTTAGGCTCACCAATGGACAGGTCGATGAGCTGCACCCCTCGCCCCTGAGCCTCAGCGCGTTTCGCTCGGATCGTTTGCAACACATTCTCGCCACCCGACCCTAATCTCGATTGTCGCATGGACCACTCCCCTCCTCCGCATCATCTCAGGATGATACCTTGTGCCTACTCCTTATACCCCTGTGGAGCTCGGCGAGCAAAAGAACGGCTCGACACACTGCAACGGCCTCAGGCCATACTGGCGGCCTGAAACAACCGCACGCTGGCTTCGCCGTCGACGACGATTTCAAACAGCGTCGAGCGTCGCTGGGCTTGGGCTTCCTGATAGGCGGTGACAAAGGACTCCAGCGAGGATGGACACATGTACGGGATGTGAAAATTCTCTGCTACGCCGCGAAAATGCCAGGGATGTGGGTTGCGTAGGCGCTCTCCCGCATCACCGAGATCGAAGAAATGGAAGATCGCCCCACTTTGGTTGTTGATGACGATGACATAGATTGGGATGCTCGTCCCAGCCAGGAGCGCAAGTGCATTCAGGTCATGGAGCAGGGCTTGATCCCCAATGAGCACCGTGCAGGGTTTATGCAGCCCCTCGCCAAAGCCAATCCCCGACGACAGCACGCCATCGATTCCCGTGGCGCCGCGATTGGCACCAACATGGAGGGTTTTCTGCAGACCTGGCACGAAATATTCCGCCTCCCGGAAAATCAGGCTCGCTGATAGAAACACCGCAGAGTCGATTTGAATATGCTGAAAAACCTCGTAGATGACACGTCCTTCAGTGAGAGGTGCAGCGGCATGTGTGCCCAGGAGTTTGGCCAGCTGCTGAGGGGCGGCCGATTCACAGTCCGCCAGCGCGCGGGCGAGAGGTCCTGGCTGTCGAGCGGGGAGAGCTGGCAACAACTCTGTGACCAGGGCGCACGGATCACTCCACACCTTCATAGTCGGGTAGAGGAATTCGTTTTCGATGGCGTCCTGCCGCAGTGGATAGGCAGAACACAGGATGAATTCCCCGCGTTGGGCTTCGAGATACTCCCGGAGAGGCTCAGACACGATGCGATCTCCGAAGTAGAGCACCAGGTCTGCAGGGGGCAGGCGTGAGACTGCCCGGCGCAGGTACAGATTGTAGAGCGCCAGGACCGAGGCCTGCTGCCCATGACAACGCAGGCCGGAGTTGATATCGGCCAACAGCGGGGCCGCCAGGCGCGTTGCCAGCGACTGCAGGGCAGCCATGTCACCGGTTGGCGCAAGTGGGCCGGCTACACACACGATGTTGTCAACCGCAGCGATGCGCTCGACGATACGCTGGGTATCGGGCTCCGCAAGTCTGGTTTGCGGCAGCAGGTATTCACAATAGGGCTGATCTCGCGCCAGCCAACGGTCGAGCGCGGCCGCTTCTCCGGCAGGCAAGCTGTCGATGGTGAAGGTCTCATCGACGAACGGTTTGCGGTAGGCCATATTCAGATGCACTGGCCGCGCCGTGCGCCGAGCCTCGAACACGGCCTGATCGAGGTCTGCGAGCAGGGCATGCAGAAAGAGCTGCTGTTCAGGAGCCGGGATCTCAAACGTCGCCTGCGCAAAAGGGGTGAACAGATCGCGCTGGGGAAAGGTTTGATTGGCCTTCGCATAATGGAGCTCGAACGGCCGGTCCGTGGTCAGCACCAGCAATGGCGTGCCGGCCATCGACGCTTCAGCCACGGCCGGCAGATAGTTGGTTGCCGCTGTCCCCGAGGTGCACACCAGACAGGGCAACATCCCACCCTTCGCCGCCCCTTGCGCCCAAAAAGCGGCGCTGCGTTCGTCATTAAACAGTTTCGTCACGGTCCCCAGATTATGTTCCAGCGCCATGACGAGTGGGATCGCACGAGCGCCTGGGGATAGACAAAAGACCCCCACGCCACAACGGCGCAGCTCCTCGACCACGACTGTGGCGTGCAGGTGAGCAAGGCCTTTTGGGGAGAGTAGACTCAGAGCCGTTTCTCTGGCTGGCAGCATGTTGACCCGCGCTCTCAATCAGCCGCGGCCCGCAACCGCGGCGCGACTTCCTGTCCAAACAGACGTATCGATTGCAAGACGGACTCTGGGGGGATGCGGCCTCCGACATTTGACTCCATGATGAAACCAGACAGACCAAGGGTGTCCTGTAGAATCTGCAGTCGTTTGGCCACGTCTTCGGGCGTGCCAAACACCACGCGCTCCCGCACCACATCATCGTAGGTGAGGGTGGCGAGGCGATCAGCCCGTGTCGCCCGGGCGTCGCCGTCCGTGGCGCTGGCCGAACGCTGTAGCGCCTGGCGTAACCGGTTATAGTGGTGCATCGCGCTGTCCTTCGGTTCGGCGGTCGCCCTCTCCATGGTATTCGCCACGTAGATGGGGAGGCGCAGCACGATATCCCCGTCGCCCGCATGTCCGGCCTCTCGCCAGGCCGTCCGATAGTCTTGGAACACCTGAGCGACATCTGACATGACCGCGGAGCCGACACCCGCGAAGATGGGGAGTCCTAGACGTCCCATAACCGCAAATGTCTCTCTAGTAGTGGCGGCGGCGCGCAGGGGCGGATGTGGTTGCTGGAACGGTTTAGGGATCACGCACACGTCGCGGAACGTGTAGTACTTCCCGGTATAGGAAAAGCGCTCCTGGGTGAAGGCGAGTCGCATCACCTGCAGGAACTCCTCAAATCGGTCACGGCTCTCTGCGTAAGGGATATCGTAGCCATCATAGGAGCGCGGGAAGCTGCTGCGGCCAATGCCCAGATCAACGCGGCCCTGGCTGATGTTGTCCAGCGTGGCGATCTCTTCAGCCATGCGCACCGGATGTCCAAGAGGGAGAACCAGCACCGCTGTGCCCACCCGTAGCCGACTCGTGCGCGCCGCGATGGCGGTCGCCCACACCACGGGGGCCGATGCGACCGAGGGGATAGGGCCGGTGCCGCCTGGGGGCGCGAAATGCCGTTCCGCGAACCAGACGCCATCGTAGCCCTCGGTTTCCGCCGTCTCCGCCAGGGCAAAGGCCTCATCGAAGGCCTCACGTTGCGTCCGATCTTGGCGGTAGTCGCATTCCATCATCAATCCAAGGTGTATCACTCTTCTCCCTTCTCACCAAATGGCTGTATGCACGGCTGTGGGCCGCTTTCCAGACCCATGCGGCTGCCATGTCGCCAGGCGCCTGATAAGTCTATTGCATGCCTATTTTAAGGTACAATTGCAGATAGGGCAATCCTCAAAGGCGGTGCGCCAGAAGTTGGCGCTCTCCCTCCAGGTTGCCCTTCTTGCTCCCTCTCTCACTGAGAGAACACTGGGGTGAGGGTATCGCCGCCGCATCGACACCTCCTGCCTTACGGTCTGAGCCACACCTCCTCGTATGGTCCGGACCACTGGTTCGGGGAGATCAAGCCCAGGGCCGGCTCTGCCACGCGTGGACCAACGCCGGTGAGCCCGACGCTCTTTGTAGACGGGGACGAACATGACGCGCTCATGTACCAGGCGTTGCAACCCGTAGAGCAGCTCTTCACGGCGAGAGGGCCGGTGGCTCACACACCCTATAGCGGCGCGCCATCGCCCACCGCCAAGATTCTCGGTGAGGCGCTTCATCCTATCCTGCTCCCTTCTTCGCGACGGTAGAAGACTGCTGCAGTACCGACAGCAGCGTCATGCCCGAAAAGAATAAAGCGTTACCGCTCACGTCTGGGGCTCTGACAGAAGGCTGCACTGTAAACCCGCTCTTCCCTGGCTGTCAAGCCTGGACACTACATCAGACCACGCAGGATTCGCACACATGCGCTGCGGTAACACATCCCCCATGTCGCGCTCCCCCCTTTGACAAAGGGGAGCAGGGGGATTGTACCAGCGACGGCACACGCCCGTGTACTAATGACATGTGGTTCGACTAAGGTTTCCGGGCCACACCAATACCCCTGCGGTCGCTGTTAGTCGCCGCTACGACGACCTCTGAGCCTTGACAGGTCAGGAATCTTCATGACATAGTGGACACGCGCCTTTGGAGCTGATTTCCCCCTGCGCTCCGGAACAATAGCTGACAATGAGGCGGGTATGACGATCCTCCATGAACCTCGTCTACATCGCTTGTGGATGAAAAATCCCGCCCAAGCTGAATAATCTGATGTTCTGGCTTATGCGACAGGCGATATTTTTCGGTAATGATTCCGGTATGCTGATCGATAACCTCATACCAAATAACAACGCTACCATAACAACGCTACCGCCCCAGGGATAGGCCTGCACCTGAGGCTCCCGAGCGGAGAAGGAGTGCACAGTGGCCACCATCCCCCGTCCGTTACCCAATAATCTCAAAGCCTTTATCGCCGAGGTCGAGCAGGTGGTAGCGAGCAGCGAGGACCGTCGAGATACCATCGCCCGACTCACACTCAGCTTCGGCGCCCTACTGGTCGATTCGACCTGGTTGCATGCCGATTTTCGCCAGCCAGTGGCAGGGAAGTTCGTGCAATATGCCATCTATCGTGCCGAAGACGGCTCGTTATCCGTCATGGCCATGGTGGTTCCACCCGGCGTGGCGACCCCGGTGCATGACCATCGCGCCTGGGGTTTAGTAGGAGTCTATCAAGGACGCCAGCGCGAGAAGGTGTATCGGCGTCTCGATGACGGATCACGCGCCGACTTTGCGGAATTGCTGCAAGTGGCCGAGAATATTCTCACACCCGGCGATATCACCACGCTGCTGCCGCCCGAAGGGGACATCCACATGATCGAGACGATTTCGCCCGAAGCTTCGATCTCGATCCACCTGTTGGGGAACGACATCGGTTGCGAACACCGCCATCGTTATGATGTGGAACATAAAGCGGTGCATCAGTTTAAGTCGGGATACATCAATACTTCCTGCACCAATTTCCGCCTGGCCCATCAGCACCTGATCGTCCCAGATGTACAGCAAACGGTAGCCTTCTATGAGCAGATATTCGGCGCTGCTAAGGTGGAGGAAGTTCAGGTCAACGGGATGCCACTGGTCTATTTACATCTGGATGGCGGCGAGGTGTGGGTGTCGGGCGAGATCATTCCAGGGCTGCAAACGCACGTGACGTTTGCGGCGGAGGACTTCGATGCTGCCGTGGAGGAGCTCAAGATGCGCTGGGTGGAGTTCTTGAGCCAGCCACTACACATTGGGAAGCAACGCGTGGTCTTTCTCAAGGATCACAATGGTCAGCAAGTCGGCATCATGTCCGATCGGTGAAGCTGCCTTGCCTTCTCCATCTTCCGCTATGAAAGACCGTGGTGAGAGAAGGAAAGATGCAGGATTGCGATGGGTGGAAGGGAGGATGTGGGCGATGCAGGAGACCCAGCATGATGTCGTTCGCAGAGAGTTTGGCCAGCAGGCCACGCGCTTCGGCGAGCAGGGATTAACGCTCTCGAACCAAGCATATCTCGATTGGATGGTCGAGCAGCTTGACTTGCAATCTCACTTTGGGGTGCTTGATGTGGCCGCCGGGACGGGGCATCTGAGTCGGGCGATCGCACCGCATGTCAAGCGCGTCGTGGCCCTAGATCTCACCCCAGAGATGCTGGCACAGGGGGAACGCGAGGCGGAGCAGCAGGGGCTGACAAACGTGGTGTTCGAACAGGGTGAGGCGGAGCACCTGACTTATGGGAACGAGGCCTTTGACCTGGTGGTCACACGTTTTTCGCTGCATCACTTCGCCGCTGCGCGTGGTCCGGCGCAGGAGATGGTACGCGTATGTCGGCGCGGGGGGCGAGTGGCGGTGATCGATATGGTCTCTCCCAATGATCCCGAAGTTGCGGTGACCTACAATCATCTGGAACGCCTGCGTGACCCATCTCACGTGCGAGCCTTGACCGCCGAGGAGCTGAAAGGGCTGGTACGCGAGATGGGCTTACACATAGTGCACACAACTCCCCGCGACGTCGAGGTTCACCTCAACCACTGGCTCGATCTGACCCACGCCACCCCCGCCGCACGAGAGACGATCCATGAGGCGCTCACCCAGGACCTGCAGGGGCTCAAGACCACCGGCATGCGCCCTTACAGGCGCGACCACGAACTGCTGTTCCTGCATGACTGGCTTATCGTGATAGGCGTGAAATAGCTAGCTGTGCAACCTGGCCACCTAGACCTGCCACAGCATCTCCAGCAAGTTCTCCAGGCAGCGGAGGCTCTCGATGGGAGCGGGGTGCATTCCTTAGCCCTCCAGCACGGCCAGCACTGCCTGGGGGAGCACGCGATCCTTGAACCACACCACCCGAGCCGGCAGGTCCTCACGCCTGACCCCGGCGCGCTCCAGGTTGAGGCGCTCGGACACAGCCAGAATGACATCCTCCCGCCCTGCCCGGCGCACCTGGGCAAATTTCTTCCGGAGATATTCGGGCCGCCAGTAGCCTACGATTTCGAGCAAGACGCTGCGGCCATCTGGATGTACCAGGCGAAAGTCGGGCACCATGACGCTGCCGGGTAATGGGATCAGATCCACTTCGCGCTCCAGCCGCCAGGCCGTCGGTGTCTTGGCCCAGCGCGCCGCAAAAGCCTGTTCCAAGATGCTGTCGTACGGCGTCCCCGGGGGATAGTGCGAGACCAGCCCACAGCCCGCCTCCAGGGTGAACCGGGCGCCCTGGGGGGTGGACGATGCCCCCTGTCGCGGCACAAGGGTGGCTGTCGAACGCCAGCGCGTGACGTGCAGCAGCGCTGGCAGGAGTTTGGCGAGTGCCAGCCCATAGCGAAGGCTGGGCCTGAACAGACTGGCAGGTCCATCGATGGTCAAGGTAAACCCGTGATCGGCATCACCTTCGATGTAGGCCATCAGCCCAAAGAGCTTGAGGTAGCGAAACAGGAGTTTGTATTCGCCGGGGTCGTTGCGGTGGGCCGTGATCACCATCTGGCTGGCCCGGTACAGCACGCCCTGGGCTTGCGCCAGATTGTAGCGCTCAAGGAGACCTTCCGGCGTGGGCGCCTCAAAGCTGGTCAGCACGTGCGCCTCCGGCAGATCGGCATACAGCCAGGCGCGCACCTGTTCCGGGCCGATGTCGCGCGCCAGCTCACGACTGAGTGTGTCCGCCATCGCCGTGAGCGTCGCTAGACTCTGCTGCGGACTGGGGACGGACGGCGCGGATAACGCGAAGACGCGCCGGCGCAGCTCAGCTGGTTCAAGGGGGCTTTGCATGTCGAAGGTGCTGAAGGCACTCGCCAGCAGGTGTGCCAGTCCCCGTTTGACGCGGTAATCGGTCTGGTCTCCCTCCAGGACCTGGAGCTCGGCTTCGAGCGTGCCGCGAGTCTGGCCCTGCGCCCCGCCAAAGAGCTTGATCAGTTCCGCGGCCAGCGCCAGGGTGTCGGCCGTAGGTTGAAGCCGCTTGGGCACGACTTCCTCTCCGTGATAACGATGGATCAACAGCTCGGCTGGTAAGATCGGTCGCCCTCCCGTATGTGTCGGTGCTATTGGTACAAGGTTTCATCGCCCCCTTCGGCGGCGAGCAGGCCAGGCTCAAGCGAGTCTAATTGGGGATAGGATCTGTCTCTGGTGCCCTGCCGGCGCCGGCGAGCGACCTGCTCTTCACTGGTGGCCTCCGCCACGACCTCATACAGCACCGCCTGCTTCCCCTCACGGCGGCGCACGATGCGGCCCAGCCGCTGCACGAATTCGCGCCGCGAGCCCGTGCCGGAGAGCACGATGGCAATGCTGGCTTCAGGCACATCCACCCCCTCGTTGAGTACGCGTGAGGTCACCAGCACCGAGTACTCCCCGGTGCGGAAGCGCTGCAGGATGTCGTGCCGCTCCTTCACCGGGGTGTGGTGCGTGATAGCCGGAATGAGGTATTCCCGTGAGATACGGTACACCATGGCATTGTCTTCGGTGAAGATCAGTGTGCGGGCCAGATGGTGCTCCGCCAGCAGGTCGGCCAACACCCGCAGCTTACCGGCTGTCCCGAAGGCAAGGCTGCGTGCCTCGCGATGCGCCAGCATGGCGCGGCGTCCAGCCCTAGAGCGCGCACTGGCGCGAACGAAGGCCTGCCACCCGGCCACGCTGCCGAGGTGAATGCCGCACGACTGCAAGAATCCGTTGCGCGTTTCAAGCAGGGCGTCATAGCGCTGGCGCTCGCGCGGCGAGAGCCGGACGGTGAGGCGCACCACGCGATGCGGGGCGAGGACGGTGCCGGTGAGCGCACCGGCCGAGGTGTGGTAGACCTCGGGGCCAATCAGAGTCTGTAGATCGGCGTGTGTGCCGTCGCTGCGCTCCGGGGTGGCCGTCAGGCCGAGGCGATATAGGGCTAATGAGTATTCAGCGATCACACGGGTGAAGGCGCTGGGGAGGTGATGGCACTCATCGAAGATCAGCAGGGCGTACTGGTTCCCAAGCACTTCGGCATGGATGGCGGCGCTGTCATAGGTGGCCACCAGCAGGGGGGTGCGGTCGTGCGCCCCGCCGCCAAGCAGCCCCACAGGCGCATCGGGGAAGGCCGCCAGCAGATGCGCATACCACTGGTGCAGGAGGTCCAGCGTCGGCACCACGACCAGGGTGCTCTGCTGGGTGGCCTGGAGGGCCAACTGCGCCAGGTAGGTCTTCCCCGCACCCGTGGGCAGCACGACCACCCCCAATCGCCCGGCGGAGAGCCAGGCCGCCAGCGCCGCCCGCTGATGTGGGTATGGTGTCATCTCAAGCGCCGGCACGAGGGGGAGCGGACCGAAGGCCGGCGCGTGGTCCACGAGCCTCGTGCCCTCGGCCCGGAGCGCTTCGACCACGCGACGATAATGCAGGGCTGGGAGGCGAAAGCGCTCCACCCGGTCGTCCCAGGTGGCATAGTCGATCCATGCCTTCCCCGGTGGTGGGGGGTGCAACAACAGGGTGCCGCGGTCGAACCAGAGTGTCGGTGGGCGAGCCATGGGACGTGCTCCGTGGTCACGGGAGTCACTGGACTGGTCGTGACGTCCTGATGCGGTCAGGATTATACGGCATCTGCAATGCGAGGGAAACGTGCCGGGCATGGTCAATTTCCCCCATCCTGGACAGGCGTCTCCTGGAGACCATCCCCCGAATCTCGTCGACCTCAAGATGTATGGAGCCTTCGCGACACGGCGCAATAGCCCCAACGAACTCCGGGCAGGTACGGGAGCCGGCTGCCACCACCGTTGGGGGAGGTAACATGTGCCGCGCTGGACGTCTGCAGCGACGGGACGTTCCCGCATGCGAGGGCATAGCGCCTAGTGAAGCCATGCAAGTCCATCGTCGCCCCGTCAACCGCTCGTGCTATCCACCACACGATCTCGGATGTGGGGCTCATTTCAGGCCGGTCGTTTGTGAGCCCACGGTGCCAGGGTTTCGAATGCCGCCGCACCACGCAGCACCAGATCATCCTCAAGCCGACGCCCGACGAATTGCAGCCCCACCGGCAAGCCTTCAGCCGTCCAGCCGCACGGCAACGTGATGGCGGGGTTCCCGGTGAGGTTGAACGGATAGGTAAAGGCGCTCCAACCCCGCCGCGACACCGGGCGTCCGCCCACTTCGGTGGGTGCCGGCGCACCAGCGGCGAACGGTGGGATAGCCACGGTCGGCGTGATGAGCAGGTCATAGCGTTGAAAGAACTGATGCATCAGAGTCCACAAATCTTGACGTTGGAACAGCGCCCGAGCGACATCGACGGCACTGAGGCGCTGGCCGTTTTCGACCAGGGCGATCAGACTTGGGTCCATCTGCGCCCGCCAAGTGGTGAGATGGTCCCCGAGCGCCGCAGCCAACCCGGGGTGGCGGAAGGCATCAGCGATCTGGCCGGGGTCGGGGAAGCCCGGATCCTGCTGTTCAACCTCCCACCCTAACTCTGGAAGCCGCCGCACTGCAGCCTCTGTGAGTCGTTGCACCTCGGGATCGACCACTGCATACCCCAGGGTTGGGCTCCAGGCCGCCCGCAGCCCACGTATGGGCTGGGAGAGTTGGGCTACGTAGTCGATCGACGGGCTGGTGATCGACCAACCATCGCGGTCGTCACGACCTGCCGTCACCGTTAAGAACAGGGCAGCATCCGCCACCGTGCGCGTCAGCGGTCCGAGATGGGTCAATAATTCCGCGACGCCAAGGGGGACCCGAGGGATCAGGCCAAACGTGGACTTCAAGCCCACAACGCCGCAAAAGGTGGCCGGGATGCGGATCGACCCACCTTCATCAGTGCCAACGGCCAATGGACCCATGCCAGCCGCCACCGCTGCCCCGGCGCCACCGCTAGAGCCACCGCAGGTGTGTGCGGTGGACCAGGGGTTACGCGTCACCCCCAAGAGCGGGCTATCGGTCAGTCCCTTATGGGCGAATTCGGGCGTAGTGGTTTTACCCAGGAGGATGGCGCCGGCCGCCTTCAGACGTGCCACGATGGCGGCATCTTGCGTCGGGACAAAATCGGCATAGATGGCCGAGCCCATGGTGGTGCGCACTCCAGCCGTCCACAAGGTATCTTTGACCGACACGGGCACGCCGTGGAGCAGGCCCAACGGTTCACCCCGCATCACCCTTTGCTCCGCCGCACGTGCGTCCTGACGCGCCTGCTCGGCGGTGACCGTACAATAAGCATTGAGCACAGGGTTCAGACGTTCAATCTGGCCCAGAATCGCCTCCACCACGTCCACCGGCGACACATCCTTGCACGCGATCGCCGCCGCCGTCGCCGTGGCCGACCAGTAGCAGAGTTCATCCTGACTCATGGAGTGATCTCCTGGCGTGTACGCCATCTCTGTTGAGAGAAAGCAGGGCAAGGTCTCTCTGGCATGCCCTCTTCCCCTCACCCCATCCCTCTTCCAGTAGGAGAGGGGGCAAAGGGCACGTCTCTGACAATTTCTAGCCTTATCCTGGCGTGTACGCTTTCTCCCAGAAGGAGAAGGGATGAGGCAGGCCAGGGGCATATGTCATGCGACGCATTCTACACTCTCGGCCACCTCAGGCCAAGGAAATGTATTCTCCACGACTCTCGCTCATCCTGTCGCACCTCTTGCGTTGCCGCGTGTTTCATGCTACAAATGCGCCGATGAGAGACCAAGCTTACGAATGAGGTGTCTATGCTCAAACCCTGGGTGGCTCATTATGAGCCGGGCGTCCCACCCACCCTGGAATATCCCGCAATGACGTTGCATGGGCTGCTGGAGCAGACGGCCGAACGCTATCCGGAACGGCTGGCGACCATCTTCTTGGGGGCGAAACTCCCTTACCGTGCATTGAATGAAGCGGCCAATCGCTTTGCCCACGCACTCCTGAATCTTGGAGTAAAGGAGGGAGATCGGGTCGCCCTCATGCTTCCGAATTGCCCACAGTTCCTCATCGCCTTCTATGGTGCATTGAAGGCCGGTGCCGTGGTCGCCGCTATGAATCCGCTCTACACCACGCGCGAGATCGAATATCAGCTCAACGACGCCGAGGCGGAAACGTTGGTGACGCTGAGTAAGTTTTATCCGACCGTGGAGGCCGTCCGTCGTAAAACCGCCCTGCAGCGGGTGATCGTTACCAATATCAAAGAGTACCTTCCGATGGCGCGGCGGACACTTTTCACGCTGTTCAAGGAGCGCAAAGAAGGCCATCGGGTGAGTCTTCGACGCGATGCTCCCACCCATTGGTTCCAGGGTTTCTTGGCGGCACCGCGCACGTCGAGTACCCCTGGCATCGCCGTCGACCCGAGCGCTGCCGCATTATTACAGTACACTGGGGGCACGACCGGCACCCCCAAAGGGGCGATGCTTACGCATAGTGGGCTGGTGGCTAATACACTGCAGATTCGATCCTGGCTGTCGGACTTCCAGGAAGGTGCAGAAACCATGCTCCTGGTCTTACCACTCTTCCATGTCTTCGGTATGGGGGCGTGCATGAGCGTGATGGTCCAGGGCGCTGGAACGATGATCCTGCTGCCGCAATTTAAAACCCATGACGTGCTGCAGGCACTGAGTAAACACCGCGCTACCCTGTTTCCAGGCGTGCCGAGCATGTATGTGGCCCTCAACAATTCCCCCGAGTTACCGGCGGTTGATCTCACCTCCCTGCGCCACTGTTTCAGCGGCGCCGCGCCATTGCCGCAGGAAGTGCAGGAGCGCTTCGAAGCACATATCGGCGGACGACTGGTCGAGGGCTACGGCATGACTGAGGCGAATGCGTGCATCATCACCCCATTGCGTGGCGCGCGTAAGCGGGGAAGCATCGGCGTTCCCATCCCGGATGTTGAGGCGAGAATCGTCGATGTTGAGACGGGTGTGCGAACCCTAGCGCCGGGCGAAATAGGCGAGCTGGTGGTCCAATGTCCGCAGCAACTACACGGCTACTGGCGCAAAGCAGAGGACACCGCTCAGGTGCTGCGGGATGGGTGGATCTATACCGACGATATCGCCCGCATGGATGATGACGGGTTTTTCTACATCGTGGACCGTAAGAAGGAAATGATCCTGTCGGGCGGCTTCAACGTCTATCCACGCGACGTCGAAGAGGTGCTCTACCTGCACCCCAAGGTCCGGGAGGCTGCGGTCATCGGCCTTCCGGATGCCTTCCATGGGGAGCGCGTCAAAGCCTTCGTGGTGCCGCATGACGGGGAGGTCCCCAGCGCTGATGAGATCATCGCCTTCTGCCGTAAGCATCTGGTCGTCTACAAAGTGCCAACGCAGGTAGAATTTCGGGACAGCTTGCCGAAGACATTGATCGGGAAGGTATTACGTCGGGTGTTGATGGAGGAGGAGCGGCAAAGGACCATGTCGTCATGATCAAGGAAATCATCGATGCCAACCTTATGGAGGATTTGTTGAAGGCAGCGGCCCACCTGGCCCGTGTGGGAGCCCCGCACCTGTGGCTCGATTACGACGCCGAGGCAGACGCATTGTATGTGAACTTCCAGAAACCCCAGCGGGCGACGGAGAGTGAGTTACTCGACAATGGGGTGATCTTGCGCTACCGAGGCGAGAAACTGGTGGGGATGGTGGTGTTTGACGCCTCTAAGCGCTAAGCGCTTCGGTCATCGGTTGTATGGGTGTGCGGATGCCCAGCGTGCGGCGAGGAGAGGTGATCGGCGACACAGGTTGCCCCTGTCATCGCTTTGTGGGATGCCAGTGGCGATGGTTCGCGCCATCGACCCCAGCCGCGCGAGAGAGGTGGATAAAAGACGGCTATGAGTAGAAAAGTCGTGACCATCGGCGGCGGAGCGGGGCAGTCGCGGGTGCTGGCTGGGCTCAAGCGCGTGAAAGCATTAAAGGATTTGGAGGTGACGTCGATCGTCACAGCGGCCGACAGCGGTGGCAGCAGTGGACGGTTGCGAGATGAGTTCGGTGTGCATCCGTGGGGCGATATTCTACGCTGCATCGTTGGCCTCTCCGATGCCCCCGAAGACCTGCGCGAGCTCTTTCTCTATCGCTTCCCGGGCACCGGTAATCTGGGGCAGCACACCGTCGGCAACATCATCCTCACCGCCCTGAATCAGCTCAAAGGTAGCCCATTGGAGGCGGTCCTGGCCTTATGCCACTTGCTGCATGTACGAGAAATGGTCCTACCGGTTACCGAGGCCAGCGTTCAGCTCTGCGCACGCCTGGAAGATGGAACCATTGTGCGCGGTGAGCATAACATCGATGCGCCGAAGTATGACCCACACCTCCACATCAAAGAGGTCTGGCTAGAGCCCCAAGAGTGCGCCCCCGTCCCAGGGGTACTGTTGGCCATCGCTACGGCCGACCTTATCGTCCTCGGGCCCGGCGATCTCTATACCAGTATCTTACCGAACCTCCTGGTACCAGGTGTAGCCCGGGCGATCAGCCAGGCACGCGCAAAAAAAGTCTTTGTCTGTAGCTTGATGACCAAATTGGGCGAGACGCATGGCTTCAAGGCTTCTGATTTTGTGGTATTGATTGAATCCCACTTAGGCACCAGGTTGGATTTTGTCATCTGCAACGCAACGGTCCCGGTTCCCGAGGTGCTTGAGAGCTACCGTGGCGAGCACGCCCATCCGGTTGACGTCGATCTGGAAACCGGCCAGGGGGAGCGCCAGATCATCGCCGCTGACGTCCTTTCCGCGGGCTTGCCCGCGCGTCACGATCCTTCCAAACTTGGCCTGCTCCTGGCGGCATTGCTCTAGAGGCAAGTCGCCATTCCTGCCGTAGAGACTGGCCTAGAGGCGATGGAAAGTAATTTCCCTTCAACGCATTTCCCGCTTGACACGACCAGACGGCTTCTTTAGGATGCCGCACGGACTCTGACCCGAGGCGGATATTCACTGAGGAGGACTCGCGATGACACGCAAGATTAGCCTGACCGTGAACGGCATGCAGACCTCCCATGAGGTCGAACCACGGCTGCTCCTGGTGCATTATCTGCGGGATGTAATCGGCCTCACGGGAACCCATATCGGCTGCGATACCAGCCAGTGTGGGGCATGCACGGTGATGTTGAATGGGGTGGCGGTCAAATCGTGTACGATCTTGGCCGTGCAGGCCGATGGCGCTGAGGTATTGACCATCGAGGGCATGGGGACAGAGGATCAGCTGCACCCCATACAGGAAGGGTTTTGGGAAGAACATGGCCTGCAGTGTGGCTTCTGCACCCCAGGCATGATCATGGCGGCTCATCAACTGCTGCAGCGCAACCCCAATCCCTCCGAGGCAGAGATTCGCTGGGGGCTTGAGGGCAATCTGTGTCGCTGCACCGGCTATCAGCACATCGTGAAAGCTGTGCAGTACGCTGCCGGCAAGCTGGCGAGCAAATGAGGAGGTCACGCCATGGCAACGTCGTTGGTCGGTTCTCGTATCAAACGCCGCGAGGATCCACGCCTCATCATGGGTCGCGGCACCTATGTGGATGACATCCAGCTCCCACGCATGACCTACGCCGCCATTCTGCGCAGTCCTTATGCCCATGCCAGGATTCGCAGCATCAACGTCGACAAGGCCAAAGCGCTTCCCGGAGTCGTGGCAGTGATAATGGGGGCCGACTTGCAGGGGAAAAACGTGCCCTGCGGCTGGACTCTTCCCGATATCAAGGTCGCCCCGCATCCCGCGTTGGCCGTGGGAAAGGTCCGCTATACTGGCGATGCGGTGGCGGTGGTGGTGGCTGAGGAGCGCTACATTGCTAGAGATGCTCTGGACCTGATCGAGGTCGATTTCGAGCCCTTACCGGTGGTGGTCGATGCGGAGCAAGCGATCCAGCCAGGAGCCCCGCAGCTCCATGATGAGGTTCCCAATAACACCGCCTTCGTGTGGAAGGTCGGCGGAGGAGATATCGACAAGGCCTTCCGGGAAGCGGAAGTAGTGGTGAAAGAGCGTATCGTCAATCAACGCTTGATCCCCAACGCCATCGAGCCACGCGGGATGGTGGCCCAGTATACCCCGGGCAGCGGCGATCTGATTCTGTGGACCGCTACACAAATCCCGCATCTGGTCAGGCTCTTGCTCTCCATGGTGATAGGCATTCCTGAGCACAAAGTGCGTGTCATCGCGCCTGAGGTCGGCGGGGGGTTCGGGTCGAAGCTCTACCTCTATCCCGAGGAGGTCATCGTCGCCACCTTGGCGAGGATGACAGGGCGCCCGGTGAAGTGGATCGAAGAGCGGCGTGAGAACTATGTCGCCACCACACACGGGCGCGACCAGGTGCAGTACGTGGAGGTCGCCGCGAAGCGCGATGGCACGATTACCGGTCTGCGGGTCAAGAGTATCGCCAATATGGGGGCCTATCTGTCCACCTTCGCGCCCGGCATTCCCACCATCCTCTTCGGCCTGATGCTGGCCGGCAATTATCGCATTCCCAACATCGCCTGTGAGGTCACCGGGGTGCATACCAACACCACCTTGGTGGACGCTTACCGCGGCGCCGGGCGCCCAGAGGCCACCTACCTGGTGGAGCGCGCCGTGGACCTGACGGCCAGGGAGCTGGGGATGGACCCGGCTGAGATTCGCCGCCGGAACTTCGTCCCGGCCAATGCCTTCCCCCACACCACTGCGACCGGGGTGACATACGATAGCGGCAACTATCAACCGACCCTCGACAAAGCCCTCGAGATCGCGGGCTATCAGCAGCTACGTCAGGAGCAGGAACGGTTGCGTCAGGAGGGGAAATACCTTGGCATCGGAGTAGTCACCTACGTAGAGATCTGCGGCATGGCTCCGTCCCAGGTGCTGGGCGCGGTCGGTGCCGGGGCTGGGGGTTGGGAGAGCGCCACGGTGCGCGTCCACCCGACGGGGAAAGTGACGCTCTACAGCGGCGCGTCGTCGCATGGACAGGGACATGAGACGGCCTTTGCACAGATCGTCGGCGATGGTCTGGGGATCCCCCTTGAGGATGTGGAAGTGGTCCACGGCGACACGGCCCAGGTGCAGTTCGGCATCGGCACTTTTGGGAGCCGCAGCGCTGCTGTCGGCGGTATGGCAGCGGTGATGAGCGTCAACAAGGTCGAGGAAAAAGCCAAGAAGATCGCTGCCTTCTTACTCGAAGCTGCGGAGGCGGACCTGGTCTTCGAGAGCGGCCAATTCTTTGTCAAGGGCACGCCGGGGCGGGGCATCACCATCCAGCAGGTGGCCTTTGCCGCCTATGTGCCGCATAAATATCCAACCGGCTTGGAGCCTGGACTGGAGGCGACGAGCTTCTATGACCCCTCCAACTTCACCTGGCCCTTCGGCAGCCATGTGGCGGTGGTAGAAGTGGATCCTGAAACTGGTGTCATCAAGCTGCGGCGCTATATCGCCGTGGATGATTGCGGCCGGGTTATCAATCCCCTCTTGGTCGACGGGCAGATCCAGGGTGGACTAGCCCAGGGCATCGCTCAGGCGCTTTTTGAAGAAGCGGTCTATGACGAGAATGGCCAGCTCATCAGCGGTTCGCTGATGGATTATGCGGTGCCCAAGGCCGATGATCTGGTGAACTTCGAGCTGGACCGCACTGAGACTCCATCGCCAGTCAATGCCCTCGGCGTCAAAGGCATCGGCGAGGCGGGGACGATCGCGTCCAGCGCCGCGATCGTCAACGCCGTGGTCGACGCTCTGGCGCCACTGGGTGTGAAACATCTCGACATGCCGCTCAAACCCGAGCGGGTATGGCAGGCGATACAACAAGCCCAGCCGAGGAGGTGAAGGCCATGTCGGCGACCACGTTCGAGTATCATGCTCCGACCACGCTTCAGGAAGCCCTCTCACTCCTCACGCAATACGGTGGGGAGGCGAAGATTCTTGCCGGCGGCCATAGTCTGCTCCCCATCATGAATCTCCGCCTGGCGCAGCCGAAAGCGCTGATCGACATCGGCAAGATCCCGGGATTGTCGGGCATCCGGGAGGAGAATGGCACCATCGTTATCGGCGCCATGACGACCCACTATCTGGTGGAAAGCTCGTCGCTCCTCAAGCAAAAGGTGCCCATTCTCCCCGAAACGGCCGCCGTGATTGGTGATGTTCAAATACGCAACCGCGGGACCATCGGCGGCAGCATCGCTCACGCTGACCCGGCGGGTGATCTACCGGCCGCCGCCGTGGCCCTGGATATGCAGCTCAAGGCCGTCGGACCACGGGGGGAGCGTACCCTCAATGCGCGGGAGTTCTTCGTCGACATTCTAACCACCGCGCTGCAAGCCGATGAAATCCTCACCGAGATCCGGGTGCCGGCTTTTGCACCACGCACCGGCAGCGCCTACGAAAAATTCCCCAATCCGGCGTCGCGCTATGCCATCGTCGGCGCCGCCGCCATCGTCACGGTGGACAGCAACGGCGTGTGCCAGAAGGCCAGCATCGGCTTGAACGGTATCACTGGGAAGCCGGTGGCGGCGGTGGGCGTCGAGCAGGCCCTCGTCGGCAAGCGCCTCAATGACCAGTCCATCCAGGAAGCTGCTGCCAAGGCTGCAGATGGCCTCGACCCACTTGGCGACATCTTTGCCTCCGCCGTGTACCGGGCGCACCTCGCCCGCGTCTTTACGAAACGCGCCCTGGCGAAGGCCAGCAGTCGGGTGTGATTTTTGTAGTTGGGAGCTTTATCCAGGCCAGGCTTGGGGTAGAAAGATCATACTCCAACCTGGCCTTTTCTTTCCTGGGGTCATTGACTAGAGGGGGAGACGCCTGAATTCAGCCAGCACGGCTATCGCCCGAAGCTCACCAGCGCCGTGAGGCGTCCGGTGCAGCAGGTGGCTATGCCTGGCCGCCGCACCGTTCTGACTACTTACCGGATATACGGTTGTGCCGTTACAAGCCCAGAGATCATGCGGTAATGTTTGACGTTAAAGGTGCAGAGAGTTGCGGATAAAACTATGACGCATGCGGCAATCAAGGCATCAAGTATCCCTGTGCCGTGTGACAGATGATATGCGGTGAAATCGGACAGGGCGCGTTGACAGTCTGTTTCTGTCGGCCAGATGATAGGCAAGGGCGCCACGAGCCTCAGCGCCTGCCGCACCTGCTGCATATTCTTCGCGTCCTGCACCAATTCCATGACTACTACACCGGGAACGAAGGGGAGTTCGCTGAGGGTGGCGAACCACGTAAGGGCAGGTGTGTACCCTCGCTGAACGTCTATCAACACGTCAGTGTCCAACAAGTACATCGGCTCAGGCTCGTGTCCGCCTCTCGGCGGCAGCGCGTATCTCACGGGCGTGTTTCTGGCTATCGGCAATGTCAGGTCGGGTGCCAATCAAGCCTTCGTTTTGCCAATAAGCCATCAGGTCCACACCTGTCTTAGGTACGTTTCCTACGATCCGCCCAGTGGTGAGTATACGTAGAGCATACTCAGCGAGAGGCAGGCCAAGCTGCGCGGCTTCGAGAGAAAGTTCGCGCTCGAGTTCTTGTGGCAGGTCAAGCATAATGCGCATTTTCTGGCTCCTCTTTGCTACACCCTAAAGACTAACATATCCTGCTCTGCTTTCCCCTGCAACATTTGGCTTCCCCAGCTAGATCTGATGGCCGAACTCAACCCTCGGGCGGTGTGCGATGAGCTAGCACTCGGTATAACTGGTATCGCGACCCCAGTCAGCTGTAGCGCCAGACTGTCTGAAAACTCAATTTTTCGGAAATATGCGTCAATAGACTTAATAAGGTGCCCCAACCCCAACAAACGTTTCACCAGGGGCAATAAGCACTGGTCCTCCATAGAATGAAAGAGAATGAGCAATTCTCTTTCAGCCGACAGCCGCGCTGGTGCTATATTCGGTGCTCATGCTCCTGCCTCGCTGCCGTTCATTGGTGTTCTTCCCCACGAGTCATACTCGACAATCAATGGTTCCAAGGCGAGGTGCAACTGAGTTCCCCAAAGCAATCGCCTTTTGTCGTCTGGGAGATTCCAAAAGCTAGTGATCGTGGCGTCCGTTCGAAAGTGGTTCCGTAGCGCGGCATCTAGTAGAATATGTGAATATGCAAAGCACGACAAATGCTCGACTTGCCTTGTTCGCTGCCAACACACATCCTCCCGCTGTCCCACTGGATAATTTTGTACTGCCCGATCCCACTCATTGAGGTGTTCCGTGTCGCTACGCATATCAAAAGCTTCCCGCAAAATCGACCGGGTATCATTCCCAGCGTGAGCGAACGTCTGGCAGCGATGTACAAACTGTCTCTGGGTCTTACCAAGCTCTGGCATAATAAGTGCTTCAAGCGATCGCACGAACTGATGCAGGCGATCTTGCCCAGTCTCCTTCAGGCCCTTTAGTAGGGTATTTAAACCACGAATCACTCGTCTAAAGTCGCCTTTATCCGACTCTATGGCTGCTACGGCCGACCGCAGCGCGATCGCTTCTTCGAGCCACGCCTTAGTTACTGGTGATCTCCTATAGCCCTTGCTTTGAAAGAATTTCGGCAATTTGCTCATGTGGCGGATGTGTGGTACACCATGCTCAGACGACCCGCAAAGCAGATCTGCACCGTCACACTCTATGCCGTCCCGGAGGTGCATGAAATAAAATAATCGACTGAGGTCCTCCCCGAAACCCTTGTGAACGGCGTCGAGAATTTCGGGATTGTCCGACTCCTCTTCAATGAAGATGACGAGGTTTGCCTTGGTAAGCTGATCTGTTCGCAGCGACCCGATCCATTCTTTCCAAATGCCTAGGTCGGACACCGGCACTCGCGGCATCACCCATGTGCCGTCAGACAGTTGAAAATCCGTGGTAGGTATCTCGACGTAAACATCATTAACCGCGAGAAGTGCAAATTTGCTATTGTATTGAAATTTAAAGGTCATTATCAAAGCACCTCTCTTATGGCTGCTCCGCTACCGCATGACCTCATCATAGATTCGGATGCTGACCGCCGCTTAGTCCATTTTTGGGGAGCATTTTGTCGCCCACGCAGCTTGAGTGCAAGAGAATAGGTAATTCTCTTTCAATTTTGCCACCACAGCCGTATGCCTCAGTCGCACAGGGCATCCTCCAGCGCCTCTGCAATCCCAACAGGTGAAAGAGA